>ERZ772917.397-NODE-397-length-31435-cov-5.184512_pt1 | contig 31435 bp, 21 predicted proteins | sample MGYA00511187_ERZ772917 | MGnify/ENA primary metagenome ERZ772917 (study PRJEB29015, sample SAMEA2737925) | human oral metagenome | biome: human oral; feature: human-associated habitat; material: dental | place: China | collected 2012 ...
CGGGCGCGGATGCGCACGACCGTCCCCGCGCTGCGGACGACGAGGCGGCGCAGGGGGTTGTGCCGCAGGATCCGCCAGGTGGCGGGGTCGACGGCGCCCGAGGCGCGGGCGCGGTCGATGTGGGGCATCAGCACCGGGTCGGATTCGATGCCGCCCCATTGGATCCGCAGGCCGGAGCCGAGGGGGCGGATCCACGTGGGCAGGCCCAGGCCGGCGGCCCTGGCGGCGGCCTTGTCGGCCTTCGAGTGGGCCGTGGGCCACAGGACGCGCGCCCAACCGGCGGGGGCGCCGGAGGAGTCGGCCAGGGAGGCGCTGACGGACACCCCCGGTTTGATGCGCACACGGGTGGCCACTCGCGCCTCCCCCACGGCGCCGGACAGGCGCTCGGGGTCCAGCAGCGTCGAGACCGCCAGGGCCAGGGACGACGGGGTCATGGCGCCCCCTTCCCGTCGGCGCCGACGGCGGCGCTGGCCGCCCACGCCCGGAACCGGCGCGACTCGGCGAGCAGCCGCGAGGGCGGCCCGTCGAGCAGGACGCGCCCCTCCTCGATCCACACGACCCGGGTGGACCGCAGCGCCACCTGGGGGTCGTGGGTGACGGCCAGGGCGGTGCGCCCTCTGACGAGGCCGTCGATGGCGTCCAGGACGAGGCCGGCGGAGGCGGGGTCCAGGCCGGTGGTCGCCTCGTCGAGGATGATGATGGGGGTGTCGCGCAGCAGGGCCCTGGCGATGGCGATGCGCTGGCGCTGGCCGCCCGACAGGGTGCCGCCCCGCTCCCCCACCTCCGTGTCGTAGCCGTCGGGCATCTCCATGATGAAGTCGTGGGCGTTGGCCGCCCTGGCCGCTGCGACGACCTCCTCGTAGGAGGCGCCCTCGCGGCCCAGGGCGATGTTCTCGCGGATCGAGGTGGCGAAGAGCACGGCGTCCTGGTGGAGCAGTGTGACGTTGGAGCGCAGCGCCGCCAGCGACAGGGCCGTCAGCGGGTAGCCGCCCATCAGGACGCGCCCGCGCACCGGGTCCTGGGCGCGCACCGCCAAGGAGACCAGGGTGGATTTGCCGGACCCGGAGGGGCCGATGATCGCGATCCTCTCCCCCTGGGCGACCGACAGCGACAGGGAGTGGAGGACCTCCACGCCGTCGTACTCGGTGACGACGCGGTCGAACTCCAAGGACCCGCCGATCCGGGCGGGGCTGAGCGCCCCCGGGGCGGTGACGATGTCCTGGGGGACCTCCATGAGGTCGGCGACGCGCTCGCCCGACGCCCCGGCCCGCGAGATGCGGCCCGTGTACTTGGCCATGTCGCGCAGCGGCTTCATGGCGGTGCGCAGGTAGGAGGTGAACAGGACCAGGTCGCCCACGCCCATCGCCCCGGCGAGGACCCTCATGCCGCCGCCGACCAGGACGATCGCCGAGGCGAGGCCCACCAGGACGTCGGTGGAGCGCTCCAGCCGGGCGGCCAGGCGCAGGGACTTAACGCCCTGGCGCACGGCCCGCCCGTTGGCGCCGCCGAAGCGCCCCGCGATGTAGTCCTCCAGGCAGTACGCCTGGACGACGGGCATCGAGGCGAGGGACTCCTGCGCGGTGTTCGCCAGTTGCCCCTCGCCCTTGCGCGTGCTCCGCGAGGCCACGGTGATGCGCTGGGAGGAGCCGCGCGAGATCAGCAGGAAGAGGGCGACGGCCGCGACGACCACCATGGCCAGCAGCGCGTCCAGGACGACCATGACGACGAGCATGACCGCCAGGGTCGCCGTGTTGGCCAGCAGCGGCAGCCCCGCCGTGATGGCGACCTCCTGCAGCCGGTTGACGTCCCCGACTATGCGCTGGACGGTGTCGGCGCTGCGGTTGCGCGCGTGGAACTGCTGGGACAGGCCCTGCACGTGGCGGAACACGCGGGCGCGCAGCGACTGGGCCACCCGCGATCCCACGAGGGCGAAGCACACGGTCGCCAGGTAGTTGCTGGCGGCGCGCAGGCCCACGACGACGACGAGCAGGAGCGCGCAGGCGACGATCATGGGGGCCGCCGACCACGCGTCCCCGGTCCCGGGCAGGGCGGCCTCGAACACGGAGTCCACGACGATCTTCATGGGCCAGGGCTCCATGACGCGGAAGACGACGTCCATGAGCAGGGCGGTCACGCCGCCGACGATCAGGCCCTTGTGGGGGCGCACGTCGGGGCCGACCAGGCGCAGGGTGCGGGACAGGGCGCCGAGGCGCGTGCCCTTGGTCCTCTTAGGCATCGCCGCCCCCCGCCAGTTCGAGCACCCGGCCCACTGCGCCGCTCCACGAGTGGCGCTCGACGGCGGCGCGTCGTGCCCTCTTTCCCAGCTCGGCTCGCCGGGCCGGGTCCTGGGCGAGGGAGTCGATCGCACGCGCAAGGGCGGCGGGGTCGGAGGGCGGCACCAGGACGCCGCAGCCCTCGAGCGCCGAGGGGATCTGCCCCAGGGAGCTGGCGACGACGGGCAGTCCGGCCGCCATGTACTCGTAGACCTTCAGGGGCGAGAAGTAGTGGTCGGCCTCCCGCTGGGGCATGGGGTAGGGGGCGACGGCGATGGCCGTGCCCTCCAGGTGGGCGAGCATGTCGTGGGGGGCGACTGCGCCCCGGAAGTCCACGTCGACGCAGGCGAGGCGGGCGGCCTCCTCCAGGCGGGGCCGCTGGGGGCCGTCGCCGATGACGCGCAGGCTCCAGGGCGCTGTCGCCAGGCGGCGGGCCTCGATGAGGTGCTCGACGCCGTGCCAGGGCTTGAGGGTGCCCACGAAGGTGACGACCACGCGGCCGTCCTCCTCGCCCACGGGCGTGATGCGGGTGGTGTCGACGCCGTTGGGCACCGTGTGGGCGCGCCCGGTGCCGGTGAGGGCCTCGACCCATGCGCGCACGGGGTCGGAGACGCAGATCGTGGCGCTGGCCGCGCCCGCCTGCTCCCTCAGGTTCGCCAGGGCGCCGTCCTCGTCGTCGAGCCGGCGGTGCTCGCGCTGCTCGTCGATGAGGGGCGCGTTGACCTCGAGGACGCCCCTGACCCCCCGGGTGCGCGCCAGGCGGGCCAGCACGGTGGAGAACAGGGAGTAGCGCTCCCACACGAGGTCGGGGGCGTCGGACTCGAGGCGCCCGGCGATGGCGTCCGCCGCCTGGGCCTGCGCCTTCTCGCGGTCGGCGCAGTGGGCGGGGAGCGGGTGGGTCCAGGTGGGCACGCCCGCCAGGTCGGCGGGCGGGTGCTCGCCCAGGCGCACGGCGTGGATCCCGACGTCGTGGCCGCGCCGCACGAGTTCGCGCACGACGTCCTGGATGTGGACGGAGGCCCCCTTGGTGCCGTGGACGGGGATGCCGGGGTCGGCGCACACGTATGCGATCCGCATCAGTTCTCCTCCTCGGTTTCGAGGCCCGCCAGGCGGGCGGCCTGGCGCCGCGAGTCGTAGGACTCCTCGATGAGGGCGCGGGCGCCCCGGGCCAGGTCGCGGGCGGGGGCGCGCCCGGAGGCGATGCCCCCCAGGGCCTGCGCGAGGGCGCTCGCCGAGGCCGGGGGGACGAGGACGCCGGTGCGCCCGTTGACGACCGCCTCGGGGATGCCGCTGACGGAGGTGGCGATCACGGGGGTGCCCACCGCCATGGACTCCAGGATGACGGTGGGGAGCCCGTCGATGTTGCCGTCGGCGCCGGGCACGCAGGGTGCGACGAACACGTCGGCCGCCTCCAGGTGGGAGCGGACCTCGTCCTGGGTGCGCGCCCCGAGCAGGCGGCACGAGTCCGACAGGCCGTTGTCCTCGATCCGGCGGGCGAGGTCGCCCGCGAGCTCTCCTTCGCCGATGATCCGGGCGTCGAAGTCGATCCCGGCGCCCCGGGCCAGGGCGAGGGCGTCGATGAGGTGGGCGAAGCCCTTCTTCTCGACCAGGCGCCCGACCGCGAGGACGCGCAGCGGCCCGGAGGGGGGCTCGGGGTCGCGGTAGGCGAAGCGCGCCAGCTCCAGGGCGTTGCGCTGCAGGACGACGCGCGCCCCCGTGCCCTCGAGCACCCGGTCCAGGTAGTCCTGGTTGTAGCGGGAGATCGCGATGACCTGGGCGGCGCCCGCGCACACCTCGCGCAGCAGGCCCATGTCGACGGACTCGTGGTGGATGTCCTTGGCGTGGGTGGTCACCGTGTAGGGGATGCCCGTCAGGGACGAGGCGATCCAGGCGGTCCGCCCCGCCAGGGACGCGAAGTGGGCGTGCAGGTGGGTGATGCCGTCCTCGCGGGCGGCCCGCGCGAGGGCGGCGCCCTGGGCGACGTCGTCGGCGGCGAGGCCCGCGATGCGGGGCATGAGGTCGGCGAAGCGCCGGCGCATGTCCTCGTCGGTGAGGCTCGCGGTGAGGGTCTCCCACAGGTCGGCGGCCTTGCGGGGGCGGGGAACCCAGCTGACCGGGGCCTCGACGCGGGCGATCTCGGGGTGGAAGCGCGTGTCGGTCGTGGGGCGCAGCGCGTAGATCCGCAGGTCCTGGCCGAGTTCCTCGCGGGCGAGGATCTCGGTGACGACGAAGGTCTCGGAGAAGCGGGGGTAGACCTTGAGGACGTAGCCGATGCGTGTCATGCGGGTTCTCCTTCGGGGGTGCGGGTGAGCAGTCGGGTGGCGGCGCGGGCAGCGGCGGCCAGGCCGCCGAGCTCGACGTGGGACCGGTCGGTCCGGGAGCGGACGGCTCCGGCGAGCCATTGGGAGAGCAGGTCGGGGGTGGCCGCCTCCTGGCGGGCGGTGTCGATGGCGCTGGCGCGGGACAGGGCGCGGGCGCGGATGGCCTGTTCGAGGCGCGGTTTCTCGCGGGGGACGATGAGGGCGGGGGTGGAAGTGGCGAGGATCTCGCACACGGTGTTGTAGCCGCCCATGGCGACCACGGCGGCGGCCTCGCGGATCCTGTGGGCCAGGCCCGGGCAGGAGCGCACGACGGTGGTGGAGGGTCCGGCGAGGGCCTGGGCGCGGACGAAGCGGTCCTCGTCGAGTTGCGGTCCCGCCACGACGATGTGGTCGTGCCCGCCGGGCACCCGCGCGCCCGCCGCCGCCTCGACCAGGGGCCCTCCGTCGGAGCCCCCGCCGGCCGTGGTGAGGACGTAGGGGCGGGCGAGCCGCCCGGGGTGGGGGTCCACGTCGGCGCGCCCCGCGGCCAGGTAGCCGGTGAAAAGGGCCCGCGAGGCCAGGGCCGACGGGATCTCCCCGCTGCTCGTGGCGTCGTGGACGCGGGGGTCGCCGTAGACCCAGACCTGGTCGATCAGGGGCGCCAGGGTGCCGGCGCCGCCCAGCCCCTCCCACTCGCGGGCGGCGACTCCGGGGTCGTCGAGGACGTCGCGCAGCCCGAGGACGATGCGCGCCTCCGGGTGGGAGCGGCGCAGCGCCCGCAGCGGGGCCTCGAGCTCGCGGCGGATCCCCAGCGGGTGGCGGTCGACGATGACCAGGTCGGGGGCGAATCCTTCGAGCGCGGCCCCCAGGACCGCCGAGCGCAGCGCGACGGTCTCGGACAGGGTCCCGGGGAGCCTGCGGGGCACGTAGACCCCGTCCCGCTTCTCGACCCCCGGCAGTGCGAGCCAGTCGAATCCGGTGGGCAGTGTGAACAGGGGCGAGGGGGCCAGCCCGGAGACGACGAGCCCCCGCAGCCCTCCTGTGCCCGCGCGCGCGGCGATGTGGTGCGCGAGCGCCAGGTTCCTCCTCACGTGCCCCAGCCCTTGCGAGTCGTGGCTGTACAGCAGCACGGACAGCGGTGTTGTCAACGCGCCACCCCCTCTCTGTAGTGGTCCATTGCCCCTACTGTGGGTTGTCAAGCGAAGAGGGGAATGAGAGGCCGATGAGAAACCTCTAATGAGCCGGGGTGGGCGCTTGCGCGGGGAAACGGGCGCGCCCCGGGGCTGGGGCGGGGGCATGGATCCCCGGGGCGGGGCGCCGACAGGGCGGGGACGCCGACAGGGCAGCGGGCAGCGGCACGGATCCTTGGCGCGGCGGCGCCGTCACGGCCCCCCGGGGCAGCGGGCAGGAGGGCGGGAATCCTCACGGCGCCGCCCGTCGGCTGCCTCCCCGCGGGTGGCGCGGATCCCCTCGTGCCAGGCCCGAATGTGATGTAGCACGCGCGTGCTTCCCCTGCGCGCCGGGCCCTGTGATACTCATGTGGTATCCCATTCAGCGTCGAGGGACGCTCTACCGGAAGGATCACAGTGGCGACAACGACCAGCACGGCCGAGGCCATCCTCGAAGCCGTCGGCGGGGCCGGGAACATCACCCACCTCACCCACTGCGCGACGCGCCTGCGCTTCGAACTCAACGACGCCTCGGTCATCGACAAGGACGCGGTCGAGGCCATCGACGGGGTCATGGGCGCCGTCCCCCAGTCCGGGGACCGCTACCAGATCATCATCGGGGGCGCCGTCCAGGGCGTGTACAACGACATCATGAACCTGCCGCAGATGGCGGGCGGGGGCTCGGCCCCGTCGGGCGGCCAGTCCGACGCGGACGTCAAGGCGGCCGCGCGCGCGAAGGCCCGCGGCAAGAACGCCCTCATCGACGCGTTCTTCGAGTACCTGTCCGACTCCTTCCGCCCGCTGCTGCCCGTCCTGCTGGGCGCCTCGCTGATCCTGGCGGCCCTGGCCGTGCTCGAGGCGTTCAAGGTCGTCAACACCCACGCCGAGGTGATCCCCTCCTGGCTGGGCTTCACCAACTCCATGTGGCGCGCGGTCTTCTACTTCCTGCCGGCGATGGTGGCCTACAACGCCTCGAAGAAGCTCAACGTGGACCCGTGGGTGGGCACCACCATCATCCTGGCGCTGCTCACCCCGAACTTCACGGGGCTGATGAACACCACTTCCTTCCCCACCACGACGTGCACCGAGATCTTCGGCACTGACCGGAAGCAGTGCGTGGCCAACATCCTGGGCGTCCCCCTGCAGCTGAGCGACTACGGCGGCCAGGTCTTCGTGTCTCTGCTCATGGTGCCCCTCCTGGCGCTGCTGTACAAGGGCTTGAAAAGAGTCATCCCCGCCAACGTCCAGATGGTCTTCGTCCCCTTCATCTGCTTCGTGGTGATGATCCCGCTGACGGCCTTCCTCATCGGCCCGCTGAGCATCTGGCTGGGCAACGGGATGGGCTCGGGCCTGGCGTGGCTCAACACCAACGCCCCCGTCGTCTTCGCGGTCTTCATCCCGCTGCTCTACCCGTTCCTGGTCCCGCTGGGCCTGCACTGGCCGCTGAACGTCCTCCAGATAGCGAACATCGCCGCCCAGGGCTCGGACTTCATCCAGGGGCCCATGGGCGCGTGGAACTTCGCGTGCTTCGGCGCCACCGCCGGCGTCCTGTTCCTGTCGATCCGCGACAAGGACGCCGAAATGCGCCAGACCGCTTCGGGCGCCCTGGCCGCGGGCCTCTTCGGCGGCATCTCCGAACCCTCCCTCTACGGCATCCACCTGCGCTTCAAGCGCGTCTACCCGCTCATGCTCACGGGCTGCGTGGTCGGCGGACTCATCGTCGGCATCGGCGGCGGCCTCAAGATCGACACCTTCGTGTTCACGTCGCTGCTCACCATCCCGCTCTTCCAGCCCACCGCCCTGTACGCCATCGCCGTCGCCGCGGCCTTCGCCACCGCCTTCTTCATGGTCGTGACCTTCGACTACCGCACCAAGGAGCAGCGCGCCGAGGCCAAGGCGCGCCAGGCCGGCGGGGGCGCCCCCGCCTCCGCGCCCGCTGCTGCGGCCTCTGCCGCTGAGTCCGCTGCTGCCCCGGCCCCGGCGGCCGCCGCGCCCGCTGCCGTCGCGCCCGCGGTCGAGTTCAGCGACGAGGCCAAGGCCGACTTCACCCTCACCTCGCCCATCGAGGGCACCAAGGTGCCCCTGAGCGAAGTCAAGGACGAGGCCTTCGCCGGCGGCGCACTCGGTCCCGGCATCGCCATCTCGCCCTGGGCCGGCGCTGTCGTGGCGCCCTGCGACGGGAAGGTGACGGTCGCCTTCCCGACGGGCCACGCCTACGGCCTCAAGTCGGCCTCCGGCCTCCAGGTGCTCATCCACATCGGCATGGACACCGTCAAGCTCGACGGCAAGGGCTTCACACCCATGGTCGCCAAGGGCGACGTGGTGCGCCGCGGCGACGTGCTGGCCGAGGTCGACCTCGACGTGATCCGCGAGGCCGGCTACGACACCGTCACGCCCGTTGTCGTCACCAACAAGAAGAAGTTCGCGTCCGTCACCCCGGACGCCGAGGGCGAGGTCGCCCCCGGAGGGGCGCTGCTCACGGTCGTCCCGAAGGAGGCGGCGCAGCCCACCGCGTGATCCGGTCCCCGGGCGAGGGGGGCGGGCGCTTCGGCGTCCGCCCCCCTCGCCGCGCGCTCCTACGCCTCCGCGCCGTTGGGGCCGGTTGGGAAACGGTGCACGTCCGCCCCCTGCGCGCGCTCCTCGTGGCCCGCACCGTTGGAGCCGGTACCGGCTCCCGCGTCAGAGGGTGCGGCTAGTGGGGCGTCAGAGGGTGCGGCCCGGCAGGAAGGCGACGGGGAACTCGACCGCCGGCATCGCGCCGTCCGCGTCCCCGGGGGAGGGCCCGGACCCCTCGATCTGGGCGACCAGGAGCTCCACGGCCTTGCGGGCGATGAGGTCGAGGGGCTGGCGGATGGTGGCCAGGGCGGGCAGGGCGCGCCGGATCGCCGTCGTCCCGTCGAAACCGATCACCTTGAGCCGTGAGGGCACATCGACGCCGCGCCCCCTCGCCCATTCCAGCACCTCGGCGGCGGCCAGGTCGTCGGTGGCGAAGACCGCGTCGAAGCGCCCGGCGACGGAGTCGAGGGCCGCCTCGACCCGGCTCTGCCTGAGGGGGCTGGGGGTGTCGAAGGGGACGGTGAGGACCAGGGGCCCGGCCCCCGTGCCCGCCAGGGCGTCCCTGTACCCCTGTTCGCGCAAGTTGTGCGCGCCCGAGCGCGAGGTGAGCAGGGCCGGGCGGCGCGCCCCCGCCTCGAGGAGCTTCTCCGTGGCCATCCGCCCGGCGCCGCGGTTGTCGCACCGCACGTTGGGGATCGTGGGGGACAGGTCCCTGTCGATGGTCACCAGCGGCATGCGGATGGACTCGTACTCGCACAGGCCCTCGTTGTGCGCCCCGGATATGATGCCGTCCACCCTGTTGCCGATGAGCAGGTTCAAGTACTCGCGCTCGCGGTCGGCGCGGCCCAGGGAGTTGCAGATGAGGATCCGGTAGCCGCCGTCGGCCAGCGCGTTCTCGACCTCCACGGCCAGTTCCCCGAAGAAGGGCAGCGCCACCGTGGGGATTATCAGGCCGATGGTGTTCGTCTTCTTCCCGTGCAGGGCGCGGGCGACCTGGTTGGGCCGGTACCCGAGGTCCTCGATGGCGCGGGCCACCCTGTCCTTGGCGTCCTGGGAGAGGTAGCCGCGGGCGTTGAGCACCCGCGAGACGGTCGTCACCGAAACGCCGGCGCGCTTGGCCACATCGGCCAGGGTCGGCTCGCGGGAGCGTGCCACGTCTCCTCCAAACTGGTCGTCGGCGGGGGCACCGGGGAACGTGCCTTCACAGGACCAGTGTAGTTTCCCAGCCGGGCGCCCCGCCGCCGGTGCCGCGTCCGAGCGCCGGGGGCGGCCGCGGTGGGGCGCAGATCATGACGCGATCTCCTGTCTGACCATTGTCCAAAAGGCGATTCAGCCCATACCATGGTGGCACGGGCCAATGTGTCTAACGATGGACATACCCGCGACCGAAAGGATCGACCATGATTTCCCGCACCGTAGCGATCGCCTCCGCCGTCGGCCTGCATGCGCGACCCGCTTCAGTCCTCGCCGAGGCCGTGGATGAGACGGGCGTCGACGTCACCATCTCCTTCAACGGGGAGGAGGCCGACGCCGCGTCGCTCCTGGAGATCATGACGCTCGGCGCGAAGCACGGAGACGTTGTGACCCTGTCCACTGACGACGACAACGCCGCAGAGGTCCTCGACTCCCTGGTCGCCCTGCTGTCCCGCGATCTGGACAAGGAGTGAGCTCGTGGGCGAGCACACTGTTCTGCACGGCATAGGCGTGTCGGCGGGCACAGCTTCGGCTCCGGCCGCCCTCGTCCAGCCCGCGCCGGGCGTGGACGCCACAGAGCCCGCCTGCACGGATCCGGCGGCGGACGGCGCCCGCGTCCGCGAGGCGCTCGCCGCCGTCTCCGCGCGCCTGAAAGCCCGCGAGGAGACCGCTCCCAAGGAGACCAAGGCGATCTTGAAGGCGACCGCCAAACTCGCGGCGGACCGCGGCCTGGCCAAGGCCGTCGACAAGAAGCTCAAGAAGGGCATGGGCGTGACCGCGGCCGTCCACGCGGCGGTCGAGGAGTACGCGGAGATGCTGCGGGGCCTCGGCGGCTACATGGCCGAGCGCGCCACCGATCTCTACGACGTCCGCGACCGGGCGACCAGCGAGCTGCGGGGCCTCCCCGAGCCCGGGGTGCCCGCACTGGACGGCGAGGTGATCCTGGTCGCCCACGACCTGGCCCCCGCTGAGACCGCTACCCTCGACCCCGGCACCGTCAAGGGCATCATCACCGAGGTGGGGGGGCCGACCTCGCACACGGCGATCCTGGCGGCCCAGCTGGGGATCCCCGCCATTGTGAAGGCCACGGGCATCATGGGCGTGAGCGACGGCGAGGTCCTGGCCCTGGACGGCGGCGTCGGCGAGGTCATCATCGCGCCGACCCCGGAGGAGGTCTCGCTGCTGGAGGAGCGCTCCCGCAGGCGCGCGATGGCGCTCGCCGGATCCTCCGGCGAGGGCGCGACCTACGACGGGTACCGCGTGAAACTGCTGGCCAACATCGGCACAGTCGATGACGCCCAGAGGGCGGCGGCCTACGACCTCGAGGGCTCGGGCCTGTTCCGCACGGAGTTCCTCTTCCTCGAGCGCTCCGACGCGCCCTCCCTGGAGGAGCAGACGGAGACGTACACGAACGTGCTCAAGGCCTTCGGCGAACGGCGGGTCGTCGTGCGCACCCTGGACGCGGGAGCCGACAAGCCCCTCAGCTTCGCCGATCTGGGCGCCGAGGAGAACCCGGCCCTGGGGCGGCGCGGCCTGCGCCTGTGCCAGGTCCGCGAGGATCTCATCGACACCCAGCTGGCGGCGCTCGCCGCGGCGCACAAGGCGACGGACGCCGACCTGTGGGTCATGGCGCCGATGGTCGCCACCGCCGAGGAGGCGACCTGGTTCGCCGACAAGGCACGGGGCGTGGGCCTGCCGAAGGTGGGCATCATGATCGAGGTGCCCGCTGCGGCCGTGCGCGCCGAGCAGCTGCTGTCCATCGTCGATTTCGCCTCCATCGGGACGAACGACCTCACGCAGTACACGATGGCCGCGGACCGCCTCGACGGGAACCTGGCGCACTTGCTCGACCCCTGGCAGCCCGCCGTTCTGCAGATGATCAAAGCGGCTTGCAACGGCGGACGGGCCACCGGCAAGCCGGTGAGCGTGTGCGGCGAGGCCGGTGGCGACCCGTTGCTCGCCCTGGTCCTGGCGGGCCTGGGCGTGGCCTCCTTGTCGATGGCGCCGTCGAAGGTCAACGCGGTGCGCGCGGCCCTGCGCCTGCACGACCTGGCGACGTGCCAGCAGATGGGTGCTTTCGCGGTCGATGCGCCGTCGGCCGCCAAGGGGCGCGAGGCCGTCCTGAAACTGGTGTCGCCGACCATGCTCGACCTGATCTGAGGGCCCGGTCGACGAGCAGTGAGTGCGCCCCGGCGGTCCCGCCGGGGCGCACTCACTGCTCCAGTGCCGGGCGCTGCGCCCGCGCCTACTTCCTCCGGCCGGATGGGGCGGCGGCGCGCGGTTTGCGTCCTGTGAACAACGCGCTCACGATCAGGGCGACGCCGAGGGCGGCCATCAGAGTGATCGCGAGGATCGGCACGTTGAGGCGGGGGACCAGGGCCAGCGCTATGAGGAACACTCCCGCCAGCATCACGATCACGCCCCATGCCAGGCCCCCGGCGCGCACGCCCCTGCGGGGCGCCTCCGGCAGATCATGGGGGTCCGCGGGCGCGGCAGGGGCGCTCCACACGCGGTGGGACTCGTCCTCGTCGCCCCCCTGGTCCTGCTGGGGCGCTTGGCGGGCTGCCGCGCCGTCGCCGTGCTCCGGCGTGTCGTCCTCGACCTGGTAGAGGGGGCGCGTTCTGCCCGCGTCGGGAGCGGGCGAGGCGGAATCCCCCGCCGCGGTCGTGGGCAGGACTTGGGTGGGGTCGACTGGGGCGGTGGTCGGCAGGACCTGGGTGGGGTCGGCCGGGGCCGTGGTGGGCAGGGCCTGGGTGGGGTCGGCCGGGGCCGTGGTGGGGAACTGCTCGGTCGTGTCATCGTTGAGGGCCATGATCTTCCTTCTCCTTGCCTCAGTTGGCGCCTGATTGGGCGGGATCGGAGCCGTCCCACCGCAGGCCTGTGTCCGCGACTGTGCGCGTTTGCGTGATGTGAAGGGTGCTCAAGTCGGCGTCGGCGCCGATCTCGATGGTGATTCCCCCGAGGCCGGGCTTGCCCCACCCGGGGGAGACTGCGCTCACAGGGGTGCGGCTGTCGGCGTCCGCGCAGCCGCCCAGGTCCGCCACCCAGTCCTGCTGGCCGTCGGGGAACGACGTGGACAGGGAGCCGACGTCGGAGCGGCAGATGATCTGGACGGGCTGGCCCTCCGCGACCAGGATGTTGACCCTGTTCCACGACCACTGGGTGACGGTGATCGTCTTCGTCGTGCCGACGGGGGCGCCGGTCAGGTCGAGGGTGCTCGTGCCCACGGGGCTGCCGGTGACGGTGTCCGCCTCCCAGGTGAGGGAGGTCTCGCTGCCCGGCACGTTGGTCCAGGGCCGGGAGACGTTGGTGCTGTTGTGGAAGAGGTAGTCGCTGCGGACGAGCATGCCCATGACCGAGGTGGGGACGAACAGGAGCATGCCGATGATGGACATCGCCAGCAGCCACCCGCTGGAGCGGTCCTTCACCGCGGCGACGACCAGCGAGAAACCGGAGATCAGCAGGCACACGCCGCCACCGATCAGGATGGTTTGAGCGATTTTGAGGGATGTCGCGTCGTCGATCTGGGCGTTCGGCGTGTCCAGTGCCCCGCCGGCCAGCCAGTAGATGGCGGCGAAGACGGCGGCGAACACCAGTGCGATGAGGCCCGTCACGGCCAGGGACACGCGGGCGGAGACCAGGCGGGGGCGCTCCTTGGGCCCGGCGGGCGTCCACGTCCGCGCTCTGTGCGGGCCGGAAGCGGGTCCGTACCCTGGGCGTGGTCCGTAACCTGCACGAGGCCCGTACCCCGCGCGCTGCCCGTACCCGGGCATGGGGCCGGCCCCCTGCTGCGGGGCGCCTTGGGGCATGGCGTTGGAGAACGCCGGGCCCTCCGGTGCCCCTGTGGGGCCCGTCGGCCCGGCGGAGGGCCGCCCGTCCGCGGGGCCTCCCCGGCGGGGCTGGGAATGGGGTGCGCCATTGGGTTGGGTTCCAGACATTGGGGGTCCTCCCTGGACAGTGGATCGGGATGAGATGACGACGAATGCGACGATGGCTGAGACGAGGGCGAAGAACCAGAATCCGTTGAACACGTAGCCGACGGGGCCGAAGAGGCTCGCGAACGGCAGCGCCGTGCTCAAACCGATCGCGGCCAGGGCGATGCCGCCGAACTGGGCGATGTCGATGCGCCCCCGCGCGAGTTCCTCGGCGTGGATGCTCCCGTCCTGGGCCTCTGGCAGGAACAACCACGCCAGGCCGTAGCCGGCCACCACGGGTGGGGCGAAGAAGGCGAGCACTGCGATGAGGACGCGCACCAGGGACGGGTCCCATCCGGTGCGCGCGGATATCCCCGCGCATACGCCTCCGACGACGCGCGGTTGCGACCGGTACCAGCCGGAGGCCCGGACCGAGTCGAAGAAGCGTGAACTCGGCTGTTGTTGCCAAGACATCAGTACCTCCTGTGGTGGGCGGGCGTGTGGCTGTGTACTACTCTGCCAATCCCGGGCCGCCGTCGGTAGTGGGGAATGCCCTGAACTGTCCCTGATTCGCCGTCCGGGCGCTGGGCGCGGCCGTCCCGGAATGCGAAGATGGGGGTGTGAGCCGACCAGAGAGCGACCCCGGGTACTGGGGGTCCTACCCGCCAGAGCCCCAGTGGGTGCCCCCCCAGCCCGTGGAGCGCCCGCCCCTGCGGCGCGCCTCCGCCTCGTCGACGGACATGCCGACGCCGTGGATGGGCGGAGTGTGCTCGGGTTTGTCCGTCCACCTGGGCATCCCGGTCAACACGCTCCGCCTCATCACAGTCGGTTCGGCTGCCGTCGGGGTCGGCGTGCTCATCTACTTGTGGCTGTGGGGGACGGTCCCCGTCGACCGCCCCGGGGACGAGGATCGCGGGGGGACCGGGATCGGCCGGAGGCTCGTCGTCGTCGAGGACCGCGCCCAGGCGGTGGCCCGGAACCGCCTGGCGATGGCGGGCGCCTGCCTGATCGCGCTGGCGGCATTGGGGCTCTTGCTGGCCCGGACCCGCGTCGTCGAATGGCGCGACGTCACCGCCTCCATCTCCATCATCACCGGCATAGCCCTGGTGTGGAGCCAGTCCCTGAACCTGCGGGGGTGGAAGTCCCTGCGCTTCCTGGCCGCCGTCGGAGGCGGCCTGGTCCTGCTGGCGTCCGGGATCGTGCTGGCGGCCTCGAGGGAGACCCCGGCCGTCATCCTGTGGAGGGGCGGCCTGATCGGGGCGGCGCTGGTCGCCGGCGTCCTCTTCGCGATGGCGCCCCTGCTGCTCCGGGCGAACAAGGACCTCTCGGAGGCCGAGGCCAAACGCGTCCGCGAGACGGAGCGCGCCGATATCGCCGCCCACCTGCACGACTCCGTCCTCCAGGCCCTCACCCTGATCCGCGCGAGTGCGGACGATCCCGCGCGCGTGCGCGCCATCGCGCTCAGCGAGGAGCGGGAGCTGCGCTCGTGGCTGTACACGGGGCGCACCGAGTCCGCGAGCTCCCTGGCGGCCGCCGTCGAGGAGGCGGTCGGCGCCGTCGAGGCCCGCTACGGCGTCCCCATCTCCGTGGTCACCGTGTCGGACACCTCCGCGGGGGCGGGCGAGCTCGCCCTCGTCGCCGCGCTCGGCGAGGCGGCCCAGAACGCCGTCAAACACGGGGAGCCGCCGGTCTCCGTGTACATGGAGGTGCGCCCCGACCGGATCGAGGCCTACGTGAAGGACAACGGCCCCGGATTCGACATGGGGGCCGTGGCCGACGACAGGCACGGGGTGAAGGACTCGATCATCGGGCGCATGGCGCGCGCCGGGGGCACGGCGCGGATTAGACGCCGCACACCCGGCATGGAAGTCGAACTCATCGTGCCGCGCTCCGATACCCTAGGGGGGACCCCGGACTAACCCCAGTGGCCAGGAGCCCCCCATGACGATCAGTCTTGTTATCATCGACGACCACCACATGGTGCGCGCGGGCGTGCGCGCGGAGTTGGAGGCGATGGGGGCGGACCTGCGGATCCTGGGCGAGGCCTCCGACGTGGAGGGCGCCATCGCCGCCTGCCACGAGCTGCGGCCCGACGTGGCGCTGCTGGACGTGCACCTGCCCGGCGGCAACGGAGGGGGCGGCGCCGAGGTGGCGAGCGCCTGCCAGGGCGTCGAGGGACTGCGCTTCCTGGCGCTGTCCGTGTCGGACTCCGCGGAGGACGTGGTGTCCGTGATCCGCGCGGGCGCGCGCGGGTACGTGACGAAGTCGATCTCCCCCTCCGACCTGGTGGAGGCCATCAAGCGCGTCGCAGGGGGCGACGCCGCGTTCAGCCCGCGCTTGGCCGGCTTCGTCCTGGACGCCTTCGGCACCGGCGAGGTGTCGACCACGGACTCCGAGCTCGACCTGCTCAGCGCCCGGGAGCAGGAGGTCATGCGCCTGATAGCCCGCGGCTACACGTACAAGGAGGTCGCCCACGACCTGTTCATCTCCATCAAGACGGTGGAGACGCACGTGTCGGCGGTGCTGCGCAAACTCCAGCTGTCGAACCGCCACGAATTGACCCGGTGGGCGATGCAGCGCCACATAGTGTGATCCGCGGTGGAGTCTGACGGCCCACAACGGCCCACCGGCCCGGCGCCGACGGGGAAGCCGCGGCGGGCGGGGTTATGATGGAATCCCGATGGGCGCGCAGCCCTCCAGGCCCCGCGGCCTGAGACCCACTACCGGAGGCCGGTATGCACCGCATCGGATTCAACCGCGACACGTACATCAGACTGCAGTCGGAGCACATCGCCCAGAGGCGGGCGCAGTTCGGCGGGAAGCTGTACTTGGAGTTCGGCGGGAAGCTGGTGGACGACATGCACGCCTCCCGCGTCCTGCCCGGTTTCACCCCTGACAACAAGATCGTCATGCTCAAGGAGCTGGCGGACGAGGTGGAGATCATCGTCGCGGTGAACGCGAAGGACTTCGCCCGCCGCAAGGTCCGCGCCGACATGGGGACCACCTACGACGACGAGGTGCTGCGCCAGATCGACGAGTTCCGCGAGCGCGGACTGTTCGTGGGCTCCGTCGTCATCACCCAGTGGACGGACGACAACAAGGCCGCCCACGAGGTCAAGAGCCGTTTCGAGAAGCTGGGGATCACCGTCTACCGGCACTTCCCCATCCCCGGCTACCCCTCGGACGTGTCGCGCATCGTCTCGGAGCAGGGGTACGGGGCGAACGAGTACATCAGGACCAGCCGCGACCTCGTCGTCGTCACCGCCCCGGGGCCGGGCAGCGGGAAGATGGCGACGTGCCTGTCCCAGCTCTACCACGACCACAAGCGCGGCATCGAGTCGGGGTACGCCAAGTGGGAGACCTTCCCCATCTGGAACCTGCCTCTGGACCACCCGGTGAACATCGCCTACGAGGCGGCCACCGCGGACCTGGACGACGTGAACATGATCGACCCGTTCCACCTGGAGGCCTACGGCGTCAAGACGGTGAACTACAACCGGGACGTGGAGATCTTCCCGGTGCTCAACAGGCTCTTCGAGCGGATCCTGGGGTCCTCGCCGTACAAGTCGCCGACCGACATGGGCGTGAACATGGCGGGCATGTCGATCTGCGACGACGGGGCGTGCCGCGAGGCGTCGGAGCAGGAGGTCATCCGCCGCTACTACAAGGCGCTCGTGGCCGAGAAGAAGCAGGGCAGCGAGCCGGTGCAGTCGGCGCGCATCGGCCTGCTCATGGGCAGGCTGGGCCTGGAGCGCGCCGACCGCCCGGTGGTGCGCCCCGCGCTGGAGCTGGCCGAGAGCACGGGGGCGCCCGCAGCCGCCATCGAATTGGAGGACGGACGGATCGTCCTGGGCAAGACCTCGCCGCTGCTGGGCTGCTCGTCGGCGATGCTGCTCAACGCCCTGAAGCTGCTGGCCGGGATCGACCCCGACGTGAAACTGCTCGCCCGGGAGTCCATCGAGCCCATCCAGCGCCTCAAGACGGCCGACCTGGGGTCGCGGAACCCGCGCCTGCACACCGACGAGGTGCTGATCGCGCTCGCGGTCTCCGCCAACGGCGACGAGAACGCGCGCCTCGCCCTGGCGCAGTTGGGGGCGCTGCGCGGGTGCGACGTGCACGAGTCGGTGATCCTGGGCTCGGTGGACGAGGGGATCTTCCGCGCCCTGGGCATCCAGGTCACGACGGAACCCGTGTACGCCACGAAGTCCCTGTACCGCAAGAAGTGACGCCGCGCGGCAGTGCCGGAGGCGTGGCGCGACCGCGGACGGGGCGGGCAGGCGGAGCCCCATTGGCAGGGGGCGCGGCGGCGCGGCCACTGGCCTACGCTTAGAGGTGATGACTGACTCGACCTCCCTGCCCGACCTCGGCTTCCTCATCGGCCCCGGGGACGACCCGGATTACGCTCCGCCGGAGGCGCCCGCCTTCGACGTCGATGACGCCGGCGACGGGTGGCCTCCGGCCGCGGTGCCCGGGGGCGCGCCGGGGGCGGCCCCCGCCTCGGGCGCCGGGCCTGGTGCGCGGGCCCAGGGGACCTTCGAGTGGACGCAGAGCGCGTACGCCAGCCCGGCGGGGGACCCGGAGGAGTTGACGCGCGGGCTCAACGACCGCCAGCGCGCCTCGGTGGAGCACCGGGGCGCTCCGCTGCTCATCATGGCGGGCGCCGGGTCGGGCAAGACGCGGGTCCTCACGCACCGCATCGCGTACTTGCTGGCGACCGGCCAGGCCAGGGCCGGCCAGATCCTGGCCATCACCTTCACGAACAAGGCGGCCGCCGAGATGCGCGAGCGGATCGCGGCGCTCGTGGGCGATGAGGCGGGGCGCATGTGGGTGTCGACCTTCCACTCGGCGTGCGTGCGCATCCTGCGCTACGAGCACGAGGCGGCGGGCCTGTCCGGCTCCTTCACCATCTACGACGCCCAGGACTCCCAGAGGCTCATGCAGATGGTCCTCAAGGCCCAGGACGTGGACGTGAAGCGGTTCACGCCGAAGATGGTGGCGGCGCGCGTCTCCGATTTGAAGAACGAGCTGATCGGCCCCGAGCGCTACGCCGAGGTCGCGGGCAAGGACCCGGTGTCGCGGATCGTCGCGGCCGCCTACGCGGAGTACGACAAGCGCCTGCGGGACTCCAACGCCGTCGATTTCGACGACCTCATCATGCGCACGGTCCTCCTGCTGCAGCGGAACCCGTTGATCGCCGAGCACTACCACCGGCGCTTCCGCCACATCCTGGTCGACGAGTACCAGGACACCAACCACGCGCAGTACGTGCTGGTGCGGGAACTGGTGGGGGCCGGGGACGACGGCGTGGTGCCCGCCGAGCTGACGGTCGTGGGCGACTCGGACCAGTCGATCTACGCGTTCCGCGGGGCGACGATCCGCAATATCGAGGAGTTCGAGCGCGACTTCCCGGGCGCCAGGACGATCCTGCTGGAGCAGAACTACCGTTCCACGCAGAACATCCTCTCGGCTGCCAACGCCGTCATCAGCCGCAACCAGGGGCGCCGCCCGAAGAACCTGTGGACGCAGGAGGGCGACGGGGCTCCGATCACGGTGGACGCCGCCGACTCCGAGCACGACGAGGCCCGCTTCGTCGTCAGCGAGATCGACCGCGTCGCCGACGCGGGCGCGGACTGGGGGGACATCGCGGTCTTCTACCGCACCAACGCCCAGTCGCGCGCACTGGAGGAGCTCCTGGTCCGCCAGGGCATCCCCTACCGGGTCGTGGGGGGCACGCGCTTCTACGAGCGCCGCGAGATCAAGGACGCGCTGGCCTACCTGCAGGTCGTGTCCAACCCGGACGACACGGTGGCGGCGCGCCGCGTCATCAACCTGCCCAAGCGCGGCATCGGGGCGAAGGCCGAGGAGGCCATCGCCGCCCACGCCGCGCGCCACGGGGTGTCCTTCGGGCGCGCGCTCGCCCACCTGTGGATCCGCCAGGGGCGCCCCCTCGGCGAGGGCGAGGGCGTGGACATCGCCGCCCTGGTGCGCCACGGCGGCGAAGCGGGGGATCTTTCTGCGGACGGCGGCGGGGTGGCGCAGGGCCCGGGTGCCGTCCCCCCGGGCGGCGAGGCGGAGAACGGGGGCGCCACGGCCCCGGCCCCGCAGGGGGATCCCGGTGGCGGCGCGGAGGAGGCGCCCGAAGTGGTGGGCGTCCCGCCGCGGGCCGCGAGGGCGGCCGCGTCCTTCTGGGGGCTCGTCGAAGCACTGCGGCGCGCCGAGCGCGGCGGCGCCTCCGTGGCGGACATCCTCGAGGAGGCGCTCGACCGCACCGGCTACCTCGCCCAGCTGCGCCGGTCCGAGGACCCCCAGGACGCCTCGCGCGTCGAGAACCTGGCGGAGCTGCACTCGGTGGCCGGGGCATTCGCCCAGGAGGCGCCCGGCGGGGGGCTCGCGGACTTCCTGGAGAGGGTCGCGCTGGTGGCCGACTCCGACCAGGTCCCCTCGGGGGGCGCGCGCAGCGGACAGGTCACCCTCATGACGGTGCACACGGCGAAGGGGCTGGAGTTCCCGGTCGTCTTCGTGACCGGCATGGAGGACGGGACTTTCCCGCACCAGCGCAGCCTCGGGGAGGCCAGCGAGTTGGAGGAGGAGCGCCGCCTGGCCTACGTGGCGATCACCCGCGCGCGCGAGCGACTGTACTTGACGCGCGCGGCGGTGCGCAGCGCCTGGGGGGCGCCGCAGGAGATGCCGCCCTCGCGCTTCCTCGACGACATCCCCGCCGAGTTGCTGGAGGTGCGCAGGGCCACCACCTCCGCCGAGCGCCTGCGCGCCTTCCAGGGGGGCTCCTACGGGAGCGACGACGGGGGAAGCCAGGACGGGCGGGACCCGTGGGGCGATGAGGACACCGGCCGCGCCTACGGGAGCGGGCGCGGGGGAGCGGCGCCCGTCGGCCAGGTGCGCGCGCGGAGGATACAGCGCATGGGGGTGCCCGCGCAGGCGAGCGCCCCCGCCCAGAAGGTCCTCGCCCTTAAAGTGGGCGACCGCGTCAAGCACGCGACCCTGGGCGCGGGCACGGTCACCGGCATCGAGGGGGAGGGGCAGCGCACGGTCGCGCGCGTGCGCTTCGGGGGCGTGGACAAGCGCCTGCTCGTGCGCATGGCGCCGATGGAGAAGATCACCTGACGGCTTCCGCGCCAGTCCCGGGCGGGGGCAGGATCCGCGCGGTGGCGGGTCCGGGCGGCGGACTGGACCCGCGCGCGGCGGCGCGGCCCGGGCGGGGTGGGGAGGAGCATTGGCGGCGGGCCCCGTTGCTCCAGGCGGCGGGCGCGCCGGCCGTGGAACAGCGGCGCGGGAAACGGCGCCGGCCGTGGAACACCGCGTGGAACACCAGCACGGGAAACTGCGCCGGCCGTGGAACGCCGCGTGGAACAGCGGCGCGGGGAGAGCGGGATCCCGCTCGGGGGACCCCGGCCGCGCTAGACTTGTCGCGTTGCGTCCGCGACCACATTCGTTCGACGGAGGGATTGCCCGGTGGACCTCTACGAGTACCAGGCCCGTGAACTGTTCAGGAAGCACGGCGTGCCCGTGCTGGATTTCGAGCTCGCCACCACACCCGGGCAGGCGCGGGACGCGGCCGAGCGCCTGCTCGGCGCGGGGGCCTCCCTGCTGGTCGTCAAAGCGCAGGTGAAGACCGGCGGGCGCGGCAAGGCCGGCGGGGTGAAACTGGCGCGGACCCCGGACGAGGCGCGCGAGAAAGCGGAGGCGATCCTCGGGCTCGACATCAAGGGCCACGTCGTCGAGCGGCTCATGATCGCCTCGGGCGCCGACATCGCCGCCGAGTACTACTTCTCGATCCTGCTCGACCGCTCCAACCGCCGGCACCTGGCGATGTGCTCGCGCGAGGGCGGCATGGACATCGAGACCCTGGCGAAGGAACGGCCCGAAGCCCTCGCCCGCGTCCCCCTGGACCCCGCGGTCGGCATCGACGCCGACGTCGCCCGCCGCATCGTGGACGAGGCCGGCTTCGACCAGGCCGCCGGCGAGGCCATCGCCCCGGTCCTGCGGACACTGTGGGAGGTCTACCGCGACGAGGACGCCACCCTGGTGGAGGTCAACCCCCTGGTCGCCTCGCCCGACGGCTCCATCTGGGCGGTGGACGGCAAGGTCACGCTGGACGACAACGCCCGTTTCCGCCACCCCGCTCACGCGGACCTCGTGGACGCCGCCGCCCAGGATCCCCGCGAGGCGGCCGCGAAGGAGGCGGGACTGAACTACGTGCGCCTCGAAGGCCAGGTCGGAGTGATCGGCAACGGCGCGGGACTGGTCATGTCCACCCTGGACGTCGTCGCCATGGCGGGCGAGGACCTGCGAATGAGGCCGGCGAACTTCCTGGACATCGGGGGCGGCGCCTCGGCGGCGGTCATGGCCAAGGGGCTGGGCATCATCCTCGGCGACGAACAGGTGCGCTCCGTGTTCGTCAACGTCTTCGGCGGCATCACTGCGTGCGACGAGGTCGCCAGGGGCATCCTCGGCGCCCTTGAGGAGCTGGGGGGCGCCGCCTCCAAGCCCCTCGTCGTGCGCCTCGACGGCAACAAGGTCGCCGAGGGCCGCGCGATCCTGGCCGCGGCGGGCCACCCCCTGGTCCACCTGGAGGAGACCATGGACGGCGCTGCCCGCAGGGCCGCGGAGCTCGCCGCGGCGTCCGAGTGAGAGACGAGAACACGAGGAGACACCGACATGACGATTTTCATCAACTCCGACTCCCGGGTGCTCGTCCAAGGCATGACCGGGTCCGAGGGCCGCAAGCACACGGCCCGGATGCTCAGCGCCGGGACCGCGGTGGTGGGCGGCACCAACCCGCGCAAGGCGGGGACGGCCGTCGCCTTCGACGTCGTCGGCTACGGGCCCGCGGCTGACCGGGTCCGCCCGGGAGTGGCCGAGGTCCCCGTTTTCGGCACTGTCGCCGAGGCCAGGGCCGCCACGGGCGCGAACGTGTCCGTGGTCTTCGTGCCCCCGGCGTTCGCGAAGGACGCGGCCCTGGAGGCCATCGACGCGGGCATCGAGACCGTGGTCGTCATCACCGAGGGCATCCCCGTGCAGGACTCCGTGGTGTTCGTCGACCGCGCGCTGGAGAAGGGGACGCGGCTCATCGGCCCGAACTGCCCGGGCATCATCTCGCCCGCCCAGTCGAACGTCGGCATCACGCCGGCCGACATCACGGGCCCGGGCCGCATCGGCCTGGTCTCCAAGTCCGGCACCCTCACGTACCAGCTCATGCACGAACTGCGCGACATCGGTTTCACCACGTGCCTGGGCATCGGGGGCGACCCCGTCGTGGGCACCACGCACATCGACGCGCTCAAGGCCTTCGAGGCGGACCCCGACACCGACCTGGTCGTCATGATCGGCGAGATCGGGGGCGACGCCGAGGAGAGGGCCGCGGCGTGGATCAGTGAGAACATGACGAAACCCGTCGTCGCCTACATCGCCGGGTTCACCGCCCCCGAGGGCAAGACCATGGGCCACGCCGGGGCGATCGTGTCCGGCTCGTCGGGCACGGCCGCGGCCAAGGCCGAGGCGCTCGAGGCCGTCGGCGTGCGCGTGGGGCGCACCCCCTCGCAGACCGCGCTCATCGCCCGCGAACTGCTGGCCTGAGGGAGCGCGCCCCGGCGGCCGGGTGGCCGTTCCCAGCCCGCGGGTTCTGGGACCGGATGCCCGGGTCCGCTGCGCCGCGTTCCCCGGCGCGTCGGTTCCGGGCCGTCCCGTCCGGTGCTCCGGGCCGTCCCTCCCGTGCCCGCTTTCCCCACATTCGGCCCGGGACCGGCGCTGCACCGCGCCGACCCCGGCCCCCCTTTGGCAGGATTGGCACGTGAGCGACGAGATCCACCCGCAGTCAGCCCCCCGCAAGACGACGACCACCTATGTGGCGCAGCGGCGCACCATCCGCATCGCGGTCCCCGACGGGTGGGCCAGGGGCGCCCTCGCCGGGGCGGAGGCCGCATTCGTCGGCTGGGCCCTGTGCCTCGTGGCCGCTTTCGGGGCGTACATGTCCGTCGCCTCGAACGTGTGGATGAAGGACTTCACCCCCAAGGACGCCCTCGGAGTCGGCGGGGACCTGTGGGCCGCGGTCCTGGGCGGGACATCCGTGGTGGGGGGAGTGCCCTACCGGGCTGCCCCCACTCTGATGGGGGGGTTCGTCGTGTGCCTGCTCCGCCTGCTCCTGCGGTCCTCGTTCTCCTACTCGCGCGCCTCCCTGTGGCTGTCCATCCCGGCGTTCGCCTTCACCTCCTGGCTTCTCACCGCCCTGAGCGCCCCGCACGCCCAACTGGCCAGCATCGCCCCCGGCGCCCTCGGCCTCCCCTTCGCGGCCAGCGCCTGGGCGACGGTCGCCTCGTTCAAGGTCCGCGCCGCGCAGTTCCACGCCGCCAGGTGGCTGGGCGGCGGGGTGCGCACGGGAGTGGCGTGGGCGGGGTACCTCGCCGCCGCCGGGTCGGTCCTCGCCGTGGTCGCCCTCGTGGCAGGCTGGGGCAGGATCGCGGGGATCCACGAGCTGCTCGGCGCCTCGTCGGCTGTCGACAACGCGCTGATTGTGGCCGCCCAGGCGTTCTTCGCGCCGACGGTGGCCGCGTGGGCGCTGGCGTGGTGGGCGGGCCCCGGTTTCCTCGTGGGAGCCGACGCGGTGCACTCCCCGTCGGTGGTGGGGGAGGGGCCGATCCCGCCTTTCCCGCTGCTGGGCGCAGTGCCCACCAGCGCCCCGGGCGCCTGGACCGCGCTCGTCCTCGTCGCGGTCGGCGGCGCCTGCGGCGCGCGCCTGGTGAGGCGCTACCCCTGCAAGACCCTCGGCGAGCAGATGGGCCTGGCGCTCACGGCCTCCCTCGTCTTCGACGCCGTGTGCGCAGCGTGGATGTGGAGCGCCACGATGAGCGCGGGGGCCGTGCGCATGAGCGTCCTCGGCCCGAACGTCGGTTGGACCCTGCTGGCCCTCACCCTCGAAGTGCCCCTCGTCGCCCTCGTGGTCACCGCCTGCGCGCACCCCTCGACGCGGCAGCGGGCCTCGGCGCTGCTGTCCGGTGCGCGCGGAGGGGCACGCGGCGGAGCGCGCGGAGGGACTGGCCCCGACTGGATCGGCGCCGAGGGGAACGGCTCCGACAGGGCCGCCGCGGGGGCAGCCGGGGCTGTCGGGGCTGGTGATGGGGAGCCCGGCGCGGGGGGAACCGGGGCTGCCGGAGCCGACGCCTGGGAGGCCGGTACCGGGGGAACCGGGGACAGGACAGCCGACGATTCGGGGACCGGCGCCGACGGGACCGGCACCTGGGGCTCCGATGCCGACCAGGCGGACTGGGAGCACTCGGCCGCCGGGCGCGGCGAGCACTCCGGGGCCGCCTCGGGTGCCGAAGGGGAAGGACGGAACGGACAGCCCGCAGGCGCGTCGGGCAGCGACGACGGGGCGCCCCCCGCCTCGGACGGCGGCGCGGGAGTGCGCGGCGCCCCACAGGACGGCCACCGCGGATCCGCGGGCCCCAACGACTAGCATGGACAGAGCCGCGACTGGCGAGGGTGGGGCACCACCGGGGAGCGGCCACCAGCTTCTGGCGTCGCCCGCCTGGGCGCCAGGGCATGACCCCGAGGAGGAAACATGTCCGCACGCCCCGACGACTTCGAGCCCCTTGACGCCCGCCCCATCCGGCGCGCCCTCGTCTCGGTCTACGACAAGACCGGCCTGATCGACTTGGCGCGCGCCCTGGCCGACGCCGGCGTCGAGATCGTCTCCACCGGCTCCACGGCCTCGCGCATCGCCGGGGCGGGTCTCGCCGTCACCCCCGTCGACCGGGTCACGGGCTTCCCGGAGATCCTCGAGGGGCGGGTCAAGACCCTGCACCCCTCAGTCCACGCCGGGATCCTGGCCGACCAGCGCAAACCCGGCCACCGAGCCCAACTGGCCGACCTGGGCGTCGCCGCCTTCGACCTGGTGGTGTGCAACCTCTACCCCTTCGAGCGGACAGCCGCCTCCGGCGCCGGTTTCGACGAGTGCGTCGAGCAGATCGACATCGGCGGGCCCTCGATGGTGCGCGCGGCCGCGAAGAACCACCCGTCGGTCGCCGTCGTCACCTCGCCCGCGCGCTACGCCGAGGTCGCAGCCGCGGCCGCGGGGCAGGGGTTCACCCTGGAGCAGCGCCGCGGGCTCGCCGCCGAGGCCTTCGCCCACACGGCCGCCTACGACCTGGCCATCGCCGGGTGGTTCGCGCGCTCCCTGGGGCTCGAGGAGGTGGCCGATGACCTGGACGACGCGTGCGAACGGCACCTCGACGCCTCCGACGAGGCGTTCCTCAGCTCACTGGGCTACGTCGTCGGCGACGACGCGGAAGCCCCGGTGGAACAGGGCGCGGCTGCCGGATCGGGTCCGGCGGCGCGGGATGGTGCGGCTGCGGGCGCGGGTTCACAGGAGCCGGGTTCGGCGGCGCGGGATGGGGCACCCGCCCCGATGCCCCTGTACGTGGCCGACGCCTTCGAGCGCGCTGATGTGCTGCGCTACGGGGAGAACCCCCACCAGGGCGCCGCCGTGTACCGCGAGATCGACGACTCCGATCAGGCCGGAGCCTACGGCGCTGCGCCTTCCCCCGGGGGCGGTCCCGATGACGCCGCCCCCGCCCCGCAGGGCGGTCCGGACGGCGGCAGTGGGCCGGATCCTCGCGGTGGCGCGGTCCTGCCGGGCATTGCCAACGCCCGCCAGCTCCACGGCAAGGCCATGAGCTACAACAACTACACCGACGGCGACGCCGCGCTGCGCGCCGCCTACGACCACGAGCGCCCGTGCGTGGCCATCATCAAGCACGCCAACCCCTGCGGGATCGCCGTGGGCGAGGACGCCGCCGAGGCCCACCGCAAGGCGCACGCCTGCGACCCCGTGTCCGCTTTCGGCGGCGTCATCGCGGTCAACCGCCCTGTGAGCGTCGAGTTGGCGCGGCAGATCGTCCCCGTTTTCACCGAGGTGGTCCTGGCGCCCGCCTACGAGGAAGGGGCCGTGGAGGTCCTCTCCGCCAAGACGAACCTGCGCGTCCTCCAGGTCGCCCCGCCCGCCCCAGGCGGCTACGAGTTCAAGCAGATCAGCGGGGGCGTGCTCATCCAGCAGCGCGATGGGCTCGACGCGCCCGGTGACTCCCCCCAGAACTGGACGCTTGCGGCCGGGGCCCCGGCCGACGCCGAGACCCTGGCGGATTTGGAGTTCGCGTGGCGCTCCGTGCGCGCGGTGCGTTCCAACGCGATCCTGCTGGCCAAGGACGGCGCCTCAGTGGGCGTCGGCATGGGGCAGGTGAACCGGGTGGACTCGTGCAGGCTCGCCGTCGAACGCGCCAACACCCTGGGGGCGCGCAGCACCGGCGACGCCGCTGCCGATGCCGTCGCGGATGTGGACTCCGCTGGCGGGGCGAGGGCAGGGGATGTCGTCCCCGCCGCGCCCGAGCGCCGCTCGGTCGGCGCCGTCGCCGCGTCGGACGCGTTCTTCCCCTTCGCCGACGGCCTCCAGGTCCTCATCGACGCGGGCGTGAAGGCGGTCGTCCAGCCCGGTGGCTCCGTGCGCGACCAGGAGTCCATCGACGCCGCCAACGCAGCCGGGATCACGATGTACCTGACCGGGACGCGGCACTTCGCGCACTGATCCCCAGGGGGCCGGGGCTGTGAGCGCGCGTCCGCGGTGTGCGCCTCGCTCCCCCCTCTACGGGCGCATCCCCTTTGGGTGGGTGGGGGTGGCGCCCGCGGCGTGCGCCTCGCGCTCCAGTTCCCGGCGGCGGGGCCCTTCCGAGTGCGCCGAGCCGTATCGGGGCAGGAGACTCGCACCGGGGTAGGAAACCAACTATTGGGGTAGGCAATTTGCCCACCCCAATGGCCCGTTGCCTGCCCCAATGCGGACCCGCGCCCGCCCAGGGACCTCTTGGTTGGACTCGTACTGATAGGCGCACCCGTTGAGGCGCGGCCCCGCGCAGCACGGTGCGCCACCTCTGTGGTCGGCCGAGCCCCCGGAGCCGGGTTGCGTGGTTCGCAGGGGCTGAGACCGGCCCTCCTTCCGCTTCTGCGGTGTGGGGCAGTTGCGCCGATGCGGAAATTCCTCTGCCACTCGGGAGCGTCCTCGTGCGGGTGCTGGAGCCGGCCTTGTGCCCGTGGCGGTCTGCTTGTCCAAGGCTGGGAGTCGGCCTCCCATTCCCAGATCGTGTTCGACCTCGGTGCTCCACGAGGCTGTCGCACCACTTAGTGCGTATCTGCACCACTTAGGCCTCTAGAGTGGCGGGAAAACAGCCGGATTCTGGGCCTAAGTGGTGAAAGTGGGGTCTAACTGGTGCGAATGACCTTGGGGCAACGCGCCCACGGTGTGCCGCCCGCCCCTGGAACGCGGGTGGCGGCCAGGCACCCAGAGCCACGTGCCCACGGCGCGCCGTTATCCACAGGCCCCCGATGTGTGGGGAGGTTACGAACAGGGGGTGCCCACGGCATGCCGTTATCCACAGGCCCGCGATGGGAATATGCGCGTTCGCCGGTGCTCGCTCGATAGTTGGAGGATGAGCGTCCCACGGATCGAAATCATCAGGACCACGCACGCCGACAGACACGTGGCGGGATCCTCGCCGCGTATGAGGATCAGACGTGGATTCCACATCCGTCCGCCCTCCGGAGACACCGAACCATGGCAGGAATGGCAGGCGGTCGCTCTGGGACGGGTTCTCGCGGTGAATGACACCTACCGCGGCAGGGCTGTCTTCGTCGGTTCCAGCGCCCTGGTCCTTCATGGGATCCCGATGTGGGTCGCGAACCCCGATGTCACGTTGTGGCCTTACCGGCGCCGCCGCGCGTACGCGTTGGCAACTGTCGAGGGGACACGGACGGTCGTGCCGCAGGCCCGGATCCGCATCACGACGGTTCCGCCGGTTCACACGCCGGTTGTAGTCCTCGGAGGCGTTCAGGCGGAAACGCCCGTTGACGCGGCCGTGAGACTGGCGCAGACGAGCGGAATCATAGAGGGGGCTGTCGCGGTTGCGATGGCTCTTCATCGTCTGGCCCGATTCGATCGCTTCGACCTGCCGGCGTCGCGCGGGCGTGTCGAGGCGGTGCGCGAGAGCATGCTGGAAGCGCTCGAGCAGTCGGGGAACCGGCGGTGGCGCGAACGGGCCCGGCGGCTCATCGCATCCGCCGACGGCGGGTGTGACAGCGTGCTCGAAGCCGTTGTCGTCTGGATCGTGAGGACCTTGACCGACAGCGCTGTCGTGACCCAGTTCGAGGTGGTTGCCGACGGGGAGCGGTACTTCGCGGACATCGCGCTCCCTGAACTGCGTGTGATCATCGAACTCGACGGTCGGGGGAAGCTCGGCGATGATCTGGCTTCATTCCGCCTGGCCCAGCGGCGTTGGATGGTGCGCCAGCAGCGCATCGAAGAGGCGGGGTGGCGCGTTCTCCGTCTGAATTGGCATGATCTCAATGATTTCGTGGTGTTGCGTTCTCGCGTCGCCCGTTTCCTCTGCGCGGCTGGAGGGGTGTTGATGTCCTCGTACGAGGACCTATGGCAGATTCCTCCGTTTGAGAGCAATGGTTCTCATAGGCGTTTCTACGCGTAACGTCGTTGTGCACCATTTCTCGCCTGTCTGCACCACTTAGGCCTCTGGAGCGGCGGGAAAACAGCCGGATTTCAGGGCCTAAGTGGTGAAAGTGGGGTCTAAGTGGCGCGGAGGGGCGTGCCCCGCCCGTTCTCGGCGGACGACCCCATGGTCAGGCGCGGTCCGCCGCGATCCGGACGGTGGTTGGGCGGGCCATGGCCTCGTCCCACAGGGGGTCAGGCGCGGTCCGCTGCGATCCGAACGGCGGTGCCGGCGACGATGAGGTCGACGCCCGCGCGGAAGGCCGCCTCGGCCGACGCGGGGTCGAGTCGGAGCCGGGGGAGCGCCGGTTCGACGCCGAGGGCGCGCGCGGCCTCGGCCTGCTGTTCGTCGAAGGCGTGCCCCAGCAGGAAGTGCCCGAGCGTGCGCGCGGCGATGTCGATGGTCTCGGCCGAGGCGCCCGCGCGGTGCAACGGCTCGTGGATCATCGCGGTCAGGGGAAGGCGCGTCAGGCCGAGGGCGATGGAGCTCGAGACGATCTCCGCCCCGTCGCGGTGGGCCAGCAAGCGTGAGCGCATGGTGTCCGCCGAGGCGCGCATCGCCCTCTCCCAGGGAACCGCGTGGGCAGTGCGGGGGTACGAGGCGCCCCGGTCCTCGCCGGAGCCGCCAGGATATGCGGCTGCCCCAGAGCATGCGGCGTCGCCGTGCCCGTTCGGGGGCCGAGAGCGCGCGGCGCTACCGCCCCCGCCCGCCCCATCAGCCGCGCCCGGGCCGCCCGCGGGAGGCTGTGGCGCACTCCCCACGATCCGGTCCGCCAGGCGCGCAAGGAGTGTTTGTTTGTCGGGGAAGTGCCAGTAGAGCGCGGAGGGGCGGATGCCGAGCTCGGCCGCCAGTTTGCGCATGGTGAGGTCCGGCAGGCCGCGTTGGTCGAGGAGCGCCATGGCCGCAGCCAGGATCTGCTCGCGCGTGATGCGGCCCCTGTCGGGCGCGCTCCCTGTTGACATGCGGCCACTATAGTGAATACCCTGTCCTGAACAGCGTTCAATTCAATTGTTTAAGGAAGTTCCATGACCACTGCAACCGCATCCCCCGCCCTGCGCCGCGACCGCGTTCTCGCCGACCGCTTCGGCGGTACCCTGGCCCGTGAGGCCGTCCTGGTCGTTGCGGGCACCCTGGTCCTCACCCTGATGGCCCGCCTCTCCGTCCCCCTGCCCTTCACGCCCGTCCCCGTCTCGCTGGGCACGCTCGGCGCCCTCAGCGTGGGCGCCCTCGGCGGCGCGCGCCGCTCCTTCCTGTCGGTCGCCCTCTACACCGCGCTGGGCGTCGCGGGCGCCCCGGTCTTCGCCGAGGACCACGTCGGCTGGGCCTTCGCCTCGTTCGGCTACGTCCTGGGCTACGCGCTGGTGGCGATGATCGCGGGCGCCGCCGCCGAGCACGGCTGGGACCGCAAGCCCCACACGATGCTCGCCGCGTCCCTGGTCTCCCTCTTCTCGGTCTACGCCACGGGCCTGGCGTGGATGATCCCCTTCACCCACATGGGCCTCGCCGACGGCATCGCGAAGGGCCTGGTCCCCTTCATCGTCGGTGACCTGCTCAAGGCGGTGGTCGCGGCCGGCGTCTTCCCCGTCGTCCGCTCCCTCACCCGCCGCTGACCCCGGTCCGGCCGTGTTGCGGCGCCCCCGTGAGCGTGGGGGCGCCGCCCCATTCCAACGGGTAGCATGGTTGGCGTGAACGCACCTGCCCCCCGCCCCGTCCTCGTCGTCGACTTCGGCGCCCAGTACGCCCAGCTCATCGCCCGCCGCGTGCGCGAGGCCAGCGTCTACTCCGAGATCGTCCCCCACACCATGGGCGTGGCCGACATGCTCGCCAAGGATCCCGCGGCGATCATCCTTTCCGGCGGCCCCTCCTCGGTGTACGAGGCGGGCGCCCCTTCCGTGGACCCTGCGGTGTTCGAGGCGGGCGTCCCCGTCCTGGGGATCTGCTACGGCTTCCAGGCGATGGCGCACGCGCTCGGCGGCACGGTTGGCCGCACCGGCACCCGCGAGTACGGGCACACCGACGCGGCCGTCCAGGAGGGGTCGTGCCTTTTCGACGGCACTCCCGCCGACCAGGTCGTGTGGATGAGCCACGGGGACGCGGTGCAGGCCGCGCCCGAGGGCTTCGCGGTCACCGCCTCGACGGAGCAGACGCCGGTCGCGGCCTTCGAGGACCGGGGGCGCCGCCTTTTCGGCTTGCAGTGGCACCCGGAGGTGGGCCACTCCCAGTTCGGCCAGGACGCGCTGCGGAACTTCCTGTACGAGGGCGCCGGGATCGAGCCCACGTGGACGGCCGGGTCCATCGTGGACGAGCAGGTGGCGAGGATCCGCGCCCAGGTGGGCGGCGCACAGGTGATCTGCGCCCTATCGGGTGGCGTGGACTCCTCCGTGGCCGCTGCGCTGGTGCACAAGGCCGTCGGCGACCAGCTCACCTGCTTTTTCATCGACCACGGCCTGCTGCGCGCGGGCGAGCGCG
>ERZ772917.398-NODE-398-length-31429-cov-15.471409_pt1 | contig 31429 bp, 28 predicted proteins | sample MGYA00511187_ERZ772917 | MGnify/ENA primary metagenome ERZ772917 (study PRJEB29015, sample SAMEA2737925) | human oral metagenome | biome: human oral; feature: human-associated habitat; material: dental | place: China | collected 2012 ...
GGCCGCGATGACCGCGGCCGCCAGTGCGGCCCTCCCGTGCGCGCCGCGCAGGCGGATCCCGGTCACGGGGGTGGGCCCGCCGGCCCCGTCGACGACCAGCTGGGGGTCGGCGCCCGCCAGGCGCGCCCACGAGCAGGCCAGCACTGGGACGGCCAGGTGGACGGCGACTCCTGCGAGTTGCCCGTGGAACTGGCTGAGGACCAGGGGCGGCAGGCACGCCCACAGGAGGCTGAGCAGGGCGCGCAGGGGCGGCGAGGACGTCATGAGCCGGGTGGCGGGCCACGCGGCGAGGACGGCCAGGGGGGCGGCCGCGACGAGCACGGATGCGGCGAGGGAACCGGGGGTCGCCCCGATGAGGGAGAGCGGCCAGCTCAGGACGGCCAGCGGCACCAGCAGCGGGTCGGGCGGTGCCGGGTAGCCGTCGCCACCGGGGATCCACGACGCCCAGGCTGCCTCCCACAGGTCCGTCCAGCGGCTGGGCAGGCCCGCCCATGCGCCGCCGGCGAAGCCCTGGCCCGACCCCCACCAGGTGAGCGCCGCGCCGATGGAGGCGACGGCGAGGGCGCCCAGGAGGGCCGCCGTCGCGGAGAGCCGGTAGCGGCGCTGAGAGGACTCGACCAGCGGGTCGATGCGCTCCTCGGGGTCGTCGTCGGGGGCCGCCTCGGGCTCGCGGGCCAGGGACCGGGGGCGGGTCTCGAGGGCGCGCAGCGCCGAGCGCGGCACCGTCCGGGTCCGCGAGGCGCGGAACCGGCCGACGAGGAGCTGCCCCGTGGCGAGGACGACGGAGAGCCACGCGCCGACCTCGGCGAGGGCGAGGTGCCCGGCGCCCGTGACGACGCGTCCGAGGGCGCGCGCCGGGGACCATATGACGAGCCACGCCATGAGCAGGGGGACCTGCCATGCGGGGACGGCTTTCATCCAGTTGTAGAGCTGGGCGCGCCGGCGCCTGCGGAAGGAGGCGTCCTCGTCCTGGCGGCCCGGTCGGCCATCGGGATCCTGGGGCGGCCCGTCCCCTCCCGGGTCGGAGGCGGGAGCCAGGGACCGCCTCCTGTGGCGGAGGCGGGCGCCGGGGGCGGCGACGACGCGGTACCCGGCCAGGTGGAGGCGGCGCCCGAGGTCGAGCCCGTCCCCGAAGGGGCCGAGGGCGGGGTCGGTGCCGCCGACGGCGGCCCACGCGCGCGAGTCGATGAGCATGCCCGCGGTCCCGACGCCGAGGACGTCAGTGGTCCCGTCGTACTGGCCCTGGTCGATCTCGTCGGGGCGGACGCGCTCGAGGCGGCGGGCGCTGCGGGTGGCGAACACGCCGACTTCGAGCAGGCGGGAGCCGTCCCAGGAGAGCTGTTTGGGGCCGACTGCGCCGATCGTGCGACCACTTTGTGCAACACGCCATAAACGGGCGAGGCAGGTGCTCTCAGGCGCGGAATCGTCGTGGAGGACCCACCACCAGCGGCTCCCGGTGAACGCCCCGGGCGAGCCCGAGACCTCGTCGACGGCCCTGCGGATGGCGTCGCCGAGGTTCTTGGCCCGGCCGACGCGGACCAGGCGGACGCCCTCGGGCAGCGCAGTGGCGTCCCAGGGCACCGCGCCCCTGCCCGCGACGTCGACGACGGTGACCGAGGCGGGGGCCACCGTCTGTTCGGCGATGGCCCGCAGGACCTCGGAGCAATCGGCACTGCGCCCGCGCGAGACCACTAGCGCGGCCACATGGCCGAGGCTTTCGCCCCTCACCCCGCCATGCGGCGCAGGCGCCGCCGCTCGCGCTCCGACAGACCGCCCCAGATCCCGAAGCGCTCGTCGTTGGCGAGGGCGTACTCGAGGCACTCCTCGCGCACGTCGCAGGACTGGCACACGGCCTTGGCCTCCCGCGTCGATCCGCCCTTCTCGGGGAAGAACGCCTCAGGGTCGGTCTGGGCGCAGAGCGCGTGCGCCTGCCAGGCGAGAGGGCCGTCGACGCGAGCGTAGAGCTCGTCATCAGCTGGATCAGACCAGTCGATGGGCCCGTCACCGAAGATGTTCCACACTGGCGCGTCTCCTTCATAACGAATTGATATACAAGAGAATTACACGCGTGTCATTGCCCCTTCGTCAAGTCGTTAGACGATATTGAGACTTTCAGCGTTCGACTTGACCTTCTGGTAAAATTGCGTATAGGGCTGATAGTTTTCAAGTTACTAGATACCCAGGAAGCGTAGGACCTTGGTTATAGTTAGTTCATGCCCTTAAATAATACTATTTCCGTGTCCAGCGTCACAAAATTGGCTTCGTGCTTGAACGCACGGTCAGGCCCTGCCCTCACCGTCTACTCGACCGAGCGCGTCGAGCTCGGCGGCCCCGTCGCGGCCCGCTGGATCACCAAGATCGCGAACTACCTCCAGGGCGAGGCGGGCGCGCCCCTCTTCGGCGACGAGGAGCCCCGCCCCGCCCGCCTCCACACGAGGGTCGAGCCGTGGCAGCAGATCCTGTGGGAGGCCACGGCCAGGTGCCTGGGCTGGGAGATCCTGGACGCCCCCCGCCCCCTGCCCGGCGACGTCGTCGTGGCCGCGGACGCCGACGGCCTGCTCGCCCGGGCGGCCGCGGTCGGCGCCCACGCCCTGGCTCAGCCCGCCACCCACCTCGCCTTCGCCTGGGACGGGCCCCTCCCCCAGGGCGTGCTCGACGCCCTCCAGGAGATCGGCGCCCAGTCCGACACGCCCGACCGCCCCGCCCCCGACCTCGTCGAAGCGGCTCTGGAGGAGGCCCTGGCGGGCTCCCGCCCGCGCCCCGAACCCGCCGGGGACCGCGTCGCGCTGCTGTGGAGCGCCCGGCGCGGCCCCGCGCAGGTCCTCGACCAATGGGCCCGCGGACGGTCCGTCGTCGTCATCGACCCCGCCCACCACGAGCCCGTCGGCGCCCAGGCGCTCCTGGCCGCGGAGGGGATGGAGGGGCCGATCACGATTTATATGCCCAACAACCCTTGATATTCGTTTGACCGACCTGTAGGGATTCGGGTGGTCAGTTTTACCCACAGGCTTGTTGACGGAGTCGCGGACCCCCTCGGCGGGCCCCGCGGGGCAGCGCACTGGTGGACAGTTTTCGATATTCAACAACCATAGTGGGCAGAATAACTTGCCGGTTGTGGGCGAATCCGGGCCCCAATAGAGACGCAAAGCATAAAACCGCTGGTGGGAGGGGCGGGCGACTGACTCGGGTGGAGGATTCTGGGAAGCGCAGATCCCCAGGGCTACCACACGCCGAGCACGCGGGCCCCCGCCAGCTTGATCCCCTCGGTCAGTTGGCGCCTGATGCGCGCGAAGCGCAGCGCGAAGGCGAAGCGGGACCACACGGAGGTCGAGCGGAGGTTGGCCGCCAGCGACTCCAGGGCGCGGCGCTCCCGGGCGTCGTAGGAGCCGACGCTGAGGCACGCCTGGGCGACCAGGATGAACTGGCGCCGGTAGAAGCCCGAGCGCAGCTTCTCCATGCGGGCCCTGGTGGCCCCCGCCCCCGAGTTGGCCCCCTGGACGTTCGAGTCGTGCTGGCGGTACTCCAGGGTCGGCTCCTCGCCGATCACCCACGTGGCGCCCAGGGCGCGCGCCAGGGCGTAGAGGTACCAGTCGTGCACGTCGACCCCCGTCGGATCCAGGCGCGCCAGCGCGCCGACGAGGCGGCGGTGCGCATCGGGGGAGAAGACGTAGGTCGAGCCCGGCCCCGCGGCCTCGAAGATGTAGTCCCACCGGCGCTGGGGGCCGGACTTGCGGATCAGGTGCCGGTCGCGCACGGAGCCGTCCCGGTCGCACCGGAAGGCCATGACGTTGGAGGAGACCACGTCCGCGCCCCGGCTCCCCATCAGCTCCAGCTGACTGGACAGCTTGTCCAGATGCCACACGTCGTCCTGGTCGCTGAAGGCGACGAAAGACCCGTCGGGGTCGTGGGCGGTGAACAGGTGCAGGAAGTTGCCCGCGACCCCCGGTTCCCCCTGCCGCCGCGGCAGGACACGGATCCTCGGGTCCGAGGCCGACCAGCGGGTGAGCAGATCCACCGTGGAGTCCGTGGACCCGTCGTCGGAGACGACCAGGCGCACGTCGACGCCCCGCTGGCCCAGGATGGACTCGACCTGCTCGCGCAGCCAACGGCCCCCGTGGGAGGCGCCGTTGTAGGTCGCCATGAGGACGCTCACGCGGGGGGGGCCGCCCTCGGGCGCGCGGGAACCGGGGGCGGCGCCCTGCGGGCCGCCGCCCCGCCCGTCGCGGGATGCGCGGCCATCGCCCTCGGGCCCGCGGGACCCGGGGCCGGCGTTCGCCGCCAACGCCTCAGTGCCCCTCGGCCGCGTACTTCGCTTCGACGGCCTCCTTCAGGGGCGCCCACCAGGCCTCGTTGTCCGTGTACCAGGCGATCGTGTCGGCCAGGCCGTCGCGGAAGTTGGTGAAGCGGGGCTCCCAGCCGAGTTCGGTGACGAGCTTGGAGTTGTCGATCGCGTAGCGCAGGTCGTGGCCCGGGCGGTCGGTGACGTGGTCGAAGTCGTCGGCCGGGTACCCCATGAGCTCGTTGAGGATCGCGACGACCTCGCGGTTGTTGGTCTCGCCGTCGGCGCCGATCAGGTAGGTCTCGCCGATCCGTCCGCGCATGAGGATCTCCCACACTGCGGTGTTGTGGTCGCGCACGTGGATCCAGTCGCGCACGTTCAGGCCGTCGCCGTACAGGCGGGGGCGCACGCCGCGCAGGCGGTTCGTGATCATGCGGGGGATGAACTTCTCGATGTGCTGGTACGGGCCGTAGTTGTTCGAGCAGTTCGAGATCGTGGCCTCCACGCCGAAGGACCGCACCCACGCGCGCACCAGCAGGTCCGAGCCCGCCTTGGACGAGGAGTAGGGCGAGGAAGGGTTGTAGGGGGTGGTGGGGGTGAACTTCGCGGGATCGTCCAGCTCGAGGTCGCCGTAGACCTCGTCCGTGGAGATGTGGTGGAAGCGCACCTTGTGGCGGCGCACGGCCTCCAGCAGGGTGAAGGTGCCCACCAGGTTGGTCTGGATGAAGGGCGAGGGGTCGAGGAGGGAGTTGTCGTTGTGCGACTCGGCGGCGAAGTGCACGACCGCGTCGGCACCAGCGACGACGCCATCCACGAGGTCAGCATCCGCGATGTCGCCCTCGACGACGGCCAGGCGAGCGGCGAGCTCGGCGGGCACATCGGTCAGGGACGCACGGTTGCCCGCGTAGGTGAACTTGTCCAGGACGACGACGTCGACGTCCGGGTGGTCCTCCAGCAGCGTATGAACGAAATTCGCTCCGATGAAGCCGGCACCGCCGGTCACAACGATCTTCATGAGGTCTTCTCCTTTGCGAGCCCGCAGGGCGTGTCGGGTTGTGTTGTCGAGTGCGATCGACTCTGCCACCATTATGCCGTACGTCAGCACGGACATAAACGCGGGGCAGATCGCAGGTTGGCGCAGGCGCCGCGTCAGGACTCGACGGCGATGGACGAATCCAGCGCCACGGGTCCCGAGCCGATTCCATTTCCTTGAACGACGAGGTCCCAGGCGCCGTCGCGCTGAGCGAAGGGCTGCCCGCCGGCGTCGTCGATGGACACGTTCATCCGATACATGCCCTCGCCCAGGGTCAGGGTCGGCACGGTGATGATCACCGTCGCGTCACCCTCAATCGCAGGCAGGGTCGCACCGGAGTTACGCGAGTTGTAGTAGTGCAGCTTCTGACCCAGGTTGGTATCCAGCGAGAATGCGCTCACCCAGTTCTCGATTCGCTTGGACGCGGTCAGGTCCATGCGGATGCAGACGGTGTCGCCGGTGTGCGCCACGTGGATGGGCTCGCCGCCCTGGTCCGTCATGGAAATGTCGCGAATCGTGATGAAGCCGGTTTCCTCGGTGTGCACGGGGGCGGCCAGCCCGTCGCGCTGGAATCCCTCACGCAGGATGCGCACCGCATCCGAGGTCGAGCCGTCGAAGACGAGCTTGCCGTGGTCCAGGACGACGCCGCGCGTACACACGGACTCGACCTGCTCGGCGGAGTGGGACACCAGGACGATGGCACGTCCCTCGGTCTGGAAGGAATGGATCTTGTCCATGCACTTGCGCTGGAAGGGCTCGTCACCCACCGCGAGGACCTCATCGACGAGGAGGACGTCGGGGTCGGAGTGGACGGCGACCGCGAAGGCGAGGCGCACGTACATGCCCGAGGAGTAGAACTTCACCTGAGTGTCGATGAACTGTTCGATGCCGGAGAAGGCGACGATCTCGTCGAAGGCGGCTTCGGTTTCCGCGCGTGTCATGCCCAGGATCGAGGCGTTGAGGAACACGTTTTCGCGTCCCGTCAGGTCCTGGTGGAAACCCGCGCCGAGCTCGAGGAGGGCGGCCATGCGCCCGCGGGTGGTCACACGGCCGCTGGTCGGGCGGATGATGGAGCCCATGATCTTGAGCAGGGTGGACTTACCGGAGCCGTTGTGGCCCATGAGGCCCACGGACTCGTTGAGGCGCACGTCCACGCTCACGTTGTCGAGGGCGTGGAACTCCTCCACCCGCGCGCGCGTGGAGTGCAGGACGCGGTCCTTGACCGAGGTGTCCCGGTGAAGTTTGAAGACCTTGGAAACGTCCTGAACGCGGACGACTTCAGGCATTGACATTACAGCTCCTGAGCAAAGTTGCCTTCGAGGCGAGCAAAGACACGGTGCGCCCCGAAGATCAGGACGAGGCCAACAAGCGCCGCGAGGACCAGGCGGATCATGAGGTGCGAGGGGTAGGGCTGGTCGACGCCAGCCGCCCACAGCGACTTCTGGAATCCGAGGATCGCTAAGGTCACGGGATTGGACAGGTAGATCTCGTGCGCGATCGGGTAGTTCGTCTCAAGAGCCTTTTGCACGTAGCTGTAGGAGTAGACGATCGGCGAGGCCCAGAACGCCAGGAAGGTGATGACCTCGATGAGGTGCTGGATATCGCGCATGTAGACGTTGAGCGCGGACAGGAGCAGCCCGAACAGGGTCGCGTAGACGACCAACACGATGAGAGCGAAGGGCAGGTAGGCCAGCTGCGCCACCGATGGGATAGAGCCCGTCACAAGGATCGCGCCCAGCAGGATGGCCAGCTGAATCGCGGAGTTAACGGCGGATGTTCCCAGCGTCGAGAGCGGGAAAATCTCGCGTGGCAGGTAGACCTTTTTCACCAGGCCGGAGTTGGCGACGATTGATCCCGTTCCGCCGGTGACTGCCTCGAGGAAGAAGCCCCAGGCCGTCAGGCCGGTGAACACGAAGATCGCGAACGACGGGATGCCCCTCGCCGCGCCCAGGAACTGGCCGATGACGATGAAGTAGATGAGGAGCTGCGACAGGGGCTTGAACAGCGACCAGACGAAGCCGAGGTTCGAGTCCTTGTAGCGGGCCTTGAGCTCGCGGTTGATGAGCAGGCGCAGCAGTTCTCGACGGTTCCAGACGTCGACGAACGCACGCTTCGTGCCCGCCACCAGACCGCTCTTGTCACCCAGCTCTCGCAGGGGTTGGGCCTCGATGCGCTCAACACGCAGTGCGAGCGAGGACCCGGGGGAAGGGGTCGTTGATTCAGTCATACCAACTCACTATATCTGACCGTCTGGTCCCTTACTGACCATAGCGCTTGAGCGGGGAGCGAACGCCGCGGCGCACGCCCCTCCACTTCTGCACGTGGTAGGCAGGATTGAGGAAGAAACCGCTGATCTTGCGGCGCTTACCCACCTCGCGGTCGCGGGCCAGGCGCAGGGCGTCCTTGAGGATACCCGTCGTGACCATGCGGACGACCGTCGGAATCGAGGGCATGGCGACGTCGATGCCGACCTCACGCAGGCCCTGGGTCTCCTCGAACATGCGGTCGTCGTACTCGGAGACGGTCATCTCGTTGGAGTGCAGGACGGCGGCGCGCGGTGCATAGGCCTTGATGTATCCGGCCGCGATGACGTCGCGGCCCAGGAGCTGGTCCTCGGCGTAGGAGACGTCACGGTAGGGAACCTCGCCGGTGAGAATGTCCTTGCGGGCGGCGGAGTTCACGTCGGAATAGAAGGTGACGGCGTTGCGCACGCCCTCGTCCTGGATGAAGTCGTCCTCGTAGAACAGGGTGGTGCCAAAGCCCGGGCCGAAGCCGTTAAAGACGCCCTTGATCTCGTAGCGCAGCAGCGGGAAGGCGTCCGGGCGCGGGATCTGGGCGCCCATGACGGCGACGATGCGGTCGGAGATCGCAAACGGCGCGGTGATCTCGTGGAGCCACCTGTCCGAGGCCGGGGTGGCGTCGTGCGTCAGGTAGGCGACGATGCGGCCCTTGGCCAGGTGCGCGCCGAGGTTACGGGTCTTGCCGTGCCCGAACTCGCTGTTGGGGATCTGCACCAGGCGCACGGACGGGTACTTCGCAATGAGGTCGAGCGTGAAGTCGGTCGAGCCGGAGTCGATGACGAGGATCTCGTAGGTGCCGTCGAAACGCTGGTTCGTCAGCGAGGCGAGGATCTCGTCGATATGCTGCTCGCCGTTGTAGGTCAGAATGACGACGCTGGCGTCCAGCGAGGCGTCCTTCGCGTCCACGTAGTCCGATTTAGTAACCATGCGCTTGAATCTCCTGCCAGGTTTTCGCGATCCCCTCGTCGAGCGGCGTCATTGTGAAGGGGCCGAATTCGTTGTTGACTCGTTCCGTGTTGAGCACGGATCCGAGCAGGTAGGTCGAGGGCGTGGGGATGTGCTCAATCGCGGGCGTCGTCCCAGTGACGCGCTCGATGGAGGCGACGATCTCGGAAACGGTGGTCTTGCGTCCCGATCCGATGTTGTAGACGGAACGCGAGGCACCGCGCGCGATCATCGTGGAGACGATGGTCGCGAAGTCTTCCACGTAGATGTAGTCGCGGAACATGGAGCCGTCCCCCATGACGGTCAGCGCCTCGCCGTTGAGCACGTGGCGCAGGAAGATCGGGATGATGCCCTGGCGCTTGTGCGGGTTCTGGCGCGTGCCGTATGGGTTCGAGATGCGCAGCGACGTCGATTTCAGGTCATACTTGCGCGCGAAGAAGCGCATGTAGTTCTCGATGGTGAGCTTACCGATGCCGTAGGGGGACACCGGCAGGGTGCGATCGTCCTCGCAGTAGCTTTCCTTGTCCTGGTCGCCGTAGATCGTGCCGCCGCTCGAGGCGTAGTACACGTGGCCCACCCCGGCGTCCACGCACGCGCGGAACAGATCGATGCTGCCCTGGATGTTGGTGCGCACGTCCAGCGTCGGGTCGTTTTCGACCGTCGCGGGATCCGTCGTGGAGAGCATATGCACGACGACGTCCATGCCCGACACGGCGCGCGCGATGTCGTCGTTGTTCAGGAAGTTCCCGTCGAAGGCCTCGACTCCCGAGGCCTTCCAGTGCTCCCCGTTGCCGAACATGTCGAAGGCGCGGATAAACGTGCCTTCCTGCGCGGCCAGCGCATCCACGAGGTGAGAGCCGAGGAAGCCATTTCCTCCGACCACCAGAATGTTAGGCATTCATGGCCTCCTCAAAATCGGAGACGAACTGGCGTCCGGAGTCTTCCCAGCTGAGCGTGGTGGCAGAGGCGGCGGCCTCGCGCGAACGCTCCACCTGGTCGGGGGCATCGACGATCCGGATGATCTCCTCAGACATGGCGCCGGGCGAGAGCGGAACGTAGTCGATACAGGGGTTATCGGAGACGAGCCTGTTGTTCGGCGCGTCGTTGACGACGGGGATCGTGCCGCACGAGGCCAGCTCGAGGGGGAGCAGCGACAGATTCGTCAGGCTCATGACCAGAGCGACCGCGCACTTGTTGTACAGGGGCGAGAGCTCCTCAAGGCTCATGGCACCGTGGTTGACGTACTCGAAGGGAACCTTCCACTCCGACACGTCCCAGCCAGCCATGTGGATGCGGATGTCAGGGCGGCGCTTCTTGACGTCGGCCAGGACCATGCAGCCCAGCTCGAATCCGCGGCGCATGGTGACCGGGCGCGCGTAGAAGAAAACGTCCTTGCGGCGCTCATCGTTCGTGCGCTTGTACAGCGTCATCTCGGCGGCGAAGTCGAAGGGGTGGGTCGTCATGCCGTATTCGTCGTGGAGCTTGGTGGCCAGCCACTTGCCCGCGGTGAATGCCTCGAAACCGAAGCGGTAGGTGTTTTCGGCGAGCTGGTTCTCCGAGCCGACCGGGTAGAACGAGGGCTCGAAGTCCTGGACGAAGTAGAAGCGGCGGGCGCGCGAGCGATCCAGGTAGGCGGGGTAGGCGGTTTCCCAGCCGGTCGCGAAGATCGCGTCGACGTCATCGCCGACGCCGACAGCCGGATCGTACAGGGCGTAGGTCGCCTTGAGGTTGGGATAGTTGCTGGAGCGCTCGATCATGTCGCGCACGCGGTCGGCGTTGACGGGAATCGACTGGGACCAGTAGAGGAAAATCTTGACCCGGTGGCCGGCGGCCTCCAGGTAGGACAGGAAACGGAAGATGTTCTGGTGTCCGCCGGAGGACTCCCCGGGGGGCGACATGATCCACGCCGTCACGTACGGGCCCTCGCCCACGGGGCGCGGATCCTTCTTCCAGTCAGGCTCGCTCACCCAGTCGAGGGCGGCGGCGTCAGCAAACTTGACGAGCATCCCAAGCGGGTACTGTCCCTTGCCTTTGCCCTTACCGGAGTTAGCAATCTGATTGCCCAGCCCCTGCAGGAGACGGGCTGCCGTCATGCGACCCCCGTGTCGTTTGAGGTAGGAGGCACCCTTCGCGAACTTACGCACCAGCGGATTCGTCTGTGTCATGTTCGACAGTTTAGCGCCTGAGGGGATCGGACTTGACCGAGGAGTGATCCATCCCTACCCCCAGCACTGTATCATTACTCACTTTCCAGCGTTTCCTTTGCGACAAGGAGTCAGCGAAGGTGAGCGCCTGCTCGGCGCGAATTGCGCGCGTGCCGGCGGCGCAAAGCACCCGGAATGGCGGCGATTCCCTGAGCGACACCGTGGGCGGCCGGGCCGCGGAATCCGGCGCGCGCGGCTCGCACAACGGAGCGCACCAGCGCCGAGGCAATCACCTGCCACGAGGCGTGCTCGGCAGCGATGATCAGGCGGTTGCGCGCGTTGACACGAGCGAACATGGGCGAGGTTGCGCCCGAGGAGGCCGCGTGCTCGTGGTCCACGACGGCCTGGCGCACGAAGCGCACGTCATATCCGGCCTCGCGTAGCTTGTAGGACAGGTCCGTGTCCTCGTAGTACATGAACAGGTCGGTGCGGATGCCGCCGACTTCCTCCCAGGCGTCGCGCCGGATCGCGCACGCGCCCCCGCAGATGCCGAAGACTTGTTCGGGGGCGGCGAGCTGTGCGACCGGGACCAGCCAGTCGCGGTCCTGGCCGTTGCCGGAAGAATCCACGATGTTACCGGTTGAGTTGACCAGGATTGCGCCCAGCCCGGCCCGGGCCTCGTCGTCACTGAGTCGCACCCAGCGCGTAGGACCGTTTCCGCTCAGGGCCACGGCCTCGTCGTCGCGCGCCTCACGGTAGCGTCCGGCCAGGAGAATGAGGGCGGTCGTCGCCCCGACCATTGGGTCGGCCAGCGGGTCCAGGAGCGCGTCAAGAAAGCCGTCGCGCACCGTCGCGTCGTTGTTGAGCAGCACGAGGGCCCCCTCGCGCAGGTCGCTCGCCCCCGCCATGACGCCCGCGCCAAAGCCGTCGTTGACGCCCGCGTTGACGATCTCCACGGCGGCGCCGGGCGCGTTCGAGCCGGGGCCAGCAACCGCGAGCGCGCGCAGCTCGGGCAGGTGCGCGGCCAGGACGTCGAGGGAGTCGTCCCCCGAGCCGTTGTCGACCAGGATCAGGGTGTCGCGCGCCCTTAGCTGGGGGGCGATCGACCGGGCGGCGCGCAGTGTCAGGGGCGCGTTTTTCCAGTTGACGAGGACGACGCGGGCGCTGCGTCGCGCTCCCTTCCCCTGTCCCGCCGGCGCTGCGTTGTGGGTGGTCGGGGCGCTCACGGGGTCACCGCCAGGGACTCGTAGAGGCGGGCGTGGGCGGCCGCGGAGGCCTCCCACGTGTAGTCGCGGGCCCGCACGAGGCCGGCTGCGGCCAGGCGGTCGTGCTCTCGTCCCGCGGCGGCCTCCAGGGCGCCCGCGAGCGCATCGGGGTCGGTAGCCGGCACGAGGAGCCCCGCGTCTGTGCCCATAATTTCGGCCATGCAGGTGTCGGCGGAGGTGACGACGGGCGTGCCGTGCGCCATGGCCTCGAGGACGGGAAGGCCGAAGCCCTCCCAGATCGAGGGGAAGGTGAAGACGCGCGCGCCCGCATACGCGCAGGCCAGGTCGGTGTCGTCCAGGCGACCCAGGACGTGGGTGCGCGCCTCGGGCAAGTCCCCCCATTCGGGGTCTTCGCCCCACCCGGCGGGCCCCACGAGGACCAGGTCAAGGTCCGTGGACGAGGCCATGGCTCGGTAGGCGCGCAGCAGCGTCGCCAGGTTCTTGCGGGGTTCGCGCGTGCCCACCCACAGGATGTAGGGCTGGGCCAGTCCGTGGCGGGCGCGGAAGTCCTCCACCTGAGCGTCGGTGACGGGCGTGTGGGTCAGGCCGTGGGGGATGACCGTGATGATGGACTCGTCGATGCCCGCCTCGACGCAGTCGCGCGCGGTGGCCTCGGAGGGGACGATGACCGCGTCGGCGCGCCGCTTGGTGATGTCCAGAGCGCGGTTAAAGTAGGCAGCCCCGTGGGCGGTGAAGTGGCTAGCATCGCGCAGGAAGGCGACGTCGTGGACGGTGACGGCCAACGGGAGCGACGTCGGGGGGATCGCCCAGGTGGTCGCGTGCAGGACCTGCGCTCCCCTGCCCGAGCGCACGCCGAGCATCCGGTCCGCGCTGGGCGTGGCGAGGCGATCCCAGGCGGCGTACAGCGCCCGGCGCGGCAACGTAGAGTTGAGCACAGGGATCGACAGTCCCACCTGCTGGGGGCTGGCCTCGTTTCTTCCGTGGCGCGCGGCGATACCCACGGCGCGCACCCCCTGGGATGCCAGGCGGGAGGCGACCTCTACGATGTATCGTCCCGAGCCACCGGGCACGGGCTGCCACATCTGTTCAACGACCATTCCGATGCGCACACTCATATCTACAGGATAGTTGAGATGCATGTCAGAGTCTGCCCGGCCACGTCGTGGCATACAATGAGAAAACCCCTCGCAACGACCGGAGATCATGATGCCTTCCTCCCTGCCGTCCAAACCCGTCCACGTCCTCATGGACGCCACCGCGATCCCCGCGAATCTCGGCGGAGTGGGCCGCTACGTGGACGATCTGGTGCCCGAACTGGAGGCCCAGGGCGTTGAACTCACGATGGCGGTGCAAGAGCGCGACGCGGAACACTTCGCCACGCGCCTGCCCTCGGCTCGCATCATCCCGATTTCCACTCGTTTCGAGTCGCGTCCGATGCGCATGGCGTGGGAGCAGACGGGGCTGCCTTCCCTCATCCGCAAGGTCCGCCCCGACGTGCTCCACTCCCCCCACTACACCTGCCCGCAGTTCCCGGGCGTTCCCGTCGTCATCACGTTGCACGACGCGACCTTCTTCTCTCACCCGCAGGCGCACTCGCGCACGAAGCAGAAGTTCTTCACCTTCGCGATCCGCCGCGCGATCCGCCGCGCTTCGGCCCTCGTGGTGCCCTCGGAGGCCACGCGCGACGAGACGATCAAGTACGCCGGCGGGCAGGCCTCGCAGTTCTACGTCGCCTACCACGGCGTGGACCGGACGATCTTCCACCCCGTCGACGACGACGAGCGCGCCCGCGTCAAGAAGTCCCTGGGCCTGGAGGGCCAGGAGTACATCGGCTTCCTCGGCACCCTGGAGCCGCGTAAGAACGTGCCGAACCTGGTGCGCGGCTGGACCAAGGCCGTCGCCGACATGCCGAACCCGCCCGCGCTGGTCCTGGCCGGCGGCAAGGGGTGGGACGAGGACATCGACCCCGCCCTGGCCTCGGTCCCCTCGCACCTGACGGTGCTGCGCCCCGGCTACCTGCCCCTGGAGGACCTGCCCGGTTTCCTCTCCGGCTGCGTCGTGCTGGCCTACCCCTCGATCGCCGAGGGCTTTGGTCTGCCCGTCCTGGAGGCCATGAGCTGCGGCGCCGCGACGCTGACCACCCGCCTGACCTCCCTGCCCGAGGTCGGCGGCGACGCCGTCGCCTACTGCGACATCACGCCCGATTCGATTGCCGAGGCCCTGACCGACCTGATGAACGATCCGGCGCGCCGCGCGCAGCTGGGCCAGGCAGCCATCGCCCGCTCCGAGGAGTTCACCTGGGAGCGCGCCGCCCTTGTCCATGCGCAGGCCTTCCGCGCCGCAGCCGGGCGCTGATCCCCGGAGCACAGTCACAGCAAGGATTCTTTCTCCATGACGACATCTGACCATTCCCAGGACTCCGAGCTCGCCCGAGGCGAGGTGCGCGCGTCGGACGCGGACCTGCCCCAGGAGGCCAACGCGCCCCGCGAGGCGGCTCGTCCCACCGACGAGGCCCGCCCCGCCACAGAGGAACACCTCGCCAAGGAGGAGCGCACACGGCAGGCCCCGGCGCAGCACTCGGCCCCGTCCGCGCGCCGCTTCGGGCTGCCCGTGCGCGCCTGGCGCATCATGGGCATCATCGGCCTCGTCCTATCGGTGTGCGGCGTGGGCGCCGCGTGGGCCGTGTCCTCCCCCCTGGGCGCGTCCCCGGACGATGACTATCACCTGGGTTCCATCTGGTGTCCTCCCCCGCTGAGCGAGTCCGGCTGTTCGACCGGCTACACGGAACGCGGCACGTTCGGCCCGGTCGTTCCCGAGTCCGTTTCCTCCACGAAGGTCGCTTGCTACGCCTTCCACGGTGAGGAGTCCGCCGTGTGTGCGCTCAACAACTCCGACGACCGCACGATGGTCACCGACCGGTGGGACGACGGCAACTACCCGTGGGGCTACTACCAGTTCCATCACCATTTCATCGCCCACGACGCCGACCGGGCGGGTGTGACCATGCGCGGGATTAACATCGGCATCGCAATCGTCTTGATCGGCGCCATCGGCGCGCTCATGCCCAGCGCCATGCGCCGCGGCTACGTCTTGGCGATTCCGGCCGCGTGGACGCCCATGGGCATCTACTTCATCGCGTCCAACAACCCTTCCTCGTGGGCCTTCACCGGTGTCTTCGCGTTCGCGGCCGGCCTGTGGGCTGCCACACAGTCGCTCGGCTGGCGCCGCTGGTGCCTGATCGGCGCGGCCGCGCTGGGTGCCGTCCTGGCGTGCACGTCGCGCGGCGACTCGGCCTTCTTCCTGTTCGTCATCACCGCCGCGCTGGCCTTCGCGGTGCGCTGGCGTCGTGATCGTTGGCCCGAGGCGCTGCTCGCCGTCGTCTCCTCGATCATCGGCATCATCGTCATGCGCTCCACGAACGTGGCCTCCACCCACCTGGCCACGGCGGAGGGCGAGCCGCGTTCGCTGATCTCACTGGTCGGCGGCAACATGTCCTACCTGCCCCAGTACCTCGCCGGTTTCTACGGCTACCGCTGGGGTCCGGGTTGGCTCGACGTGGACTACAACGGCTCCGTATCCACGGTTGGCCTCGTGATCGCCGGCGCCGTGTTTGTCGCCGGTGCGCGCACGTGGTCGTGGCGCAAGGCGATGACGATGCTCATGCTGGTCGGCGCAATGGCGGGCGTGCCCACGCTCATCGGCATTCTCCAGGGCTTCAACAACGTCGCGACCTACCAGCCTCGCTACATGATGCCGCTGTGGATCGTCTTCCTCTTCTTCATGCTGACGATGGAGCGCCGCGAGCGTACCCTCTCGCGGCCGCAGGCGGCTGCTGTGGGAGTGCTGCTGGTGGGCACGCATTTCTGGGCGCTCTTCGTGCTGCTGCTGCGCTACACGCACGGCTCCTCGGTCCTCATGCTCAACATGAGCAAGACGGCCGTGTGGTGGTGGCCGGGCGCGCCCGTTGGCCCGAACATGGTCTGGGCGCTCGGCACGGTGTGCTTCGCGGCGGCCATCACGTTCGCGCTCCTGCTCACTCGCGAAGAAGTCGACGAGAAGCCCCGCACCGAGGCCGTCGAGACCTGATCCTCCTTCGCGCGCCCAGGCGTCTGCTGTGCAGGCTGCCTGGGCACGTTTGTCTGCCCGGACGAGGCCGTGGCGGGCTGAGGGGAACGGGCGCCGACGCGCCGGAGGGAAAGACGCGGAACGAGCGGGGGCCCGGCGACGTCGCGAGAAGCGCTCCGCACGGCCGGGTGCGGGCCAGGGTCCGGCCAGCGGGCGCTGGCCTACAGGTCGACGGAGTGCCCGGACGCGGCCGAGGTGAGGATGGCCTCGACGACGCGCAGGTTATCCAGGGCCTCGTCCATGGTGACGTGCTCGGCGCCCACGCCGAGGATCGCGTCACGGAAGCGCTCGTGTTCGAGGGCAAGGGGCTCGCGCTTGGTCAGGGCGTAGCGCACGACCTGGCCCTCGCTCACCCCGCGGAAGGCGGTGATGGCGTCCCACTGCAGGGGCACGTGGCCGTTCTCGTAGAAGGTCAGGTCCCCCATCGCGGTGTCGGCGACGAGGGCGCCCCTCTCCCCCGTCACGATGGTCGTGCGGTCCTTGTAGGGGGTCAGCCAGTTGACGAGGTGGTTGACGAGGATGCCGCCTGCAAGTACGCCCGAGGCGACCATCATGTCCTCGTGCTCTCGCCCCGAGCGCGTGGAGGTGCGCGCGTAGATGCTCTCGTAGGGGGCACCGGCAACCCACGCGGCCAGGTCCACGTCGTGCGTGGCCAGGTCCTTCACCACACCGACGTCGCTGATGCGGGCGGGGAAGGGAGACTGGCGGCGCGTCGCGATCTGCTCGATCTCGCCGAGCTGGCCCTCCGAGATTCGTCGACGCATGTCGATGAGCGCCGGGTTGCAGCGCTCGACGTAGCCGACGGCCCCAACGAGGCCGGCGGCCGCGAAGGCGTCGCGGATGCGGCGGCCCGCCTCCACGCTCGTGGCGAGGGGCTTTTCGACGAGGGTGTGCACCCCGGCCTCGGCGAGCGCCAGGGCTGCGGCCTCGTGGTGGGCGGTGGGCGCGGCAATGATCGCTGCGTCGATGTCGGCCTCGATGAGTTTCTCGACCCCACCCAGGACGGGCAGGTCGCCGGCGACGCCGAAGCGGTCGCCACCCGGGTCAGCGAGCGCGACAAGGTCCACGCCGACGGTCGCGCGGGCGTTGCGCACGTGGTGTCGGCCCATCGAGCCGATGCCGAGGATTCCGAGGCGAATACTCATGTCAGGCCCCCGCTTCCGCGAGCGCGTTCACGGCCTCGGCGATGCGCTCCAGCTCGCCAGGCGTCAGGGACGGGTAGATCGGCAGGGAGAGGACCTGGTCGGCCGCCTCGCGCGTGGCCGGCAACTCCAGGCCGGGGGCGAAGCGGGCGAGGGATGACAGCTCGTGGTTCGGGATCGGGTAGTAGACGCCCGAGCCGACGCCGTATTCGCTGCGCAGGGCGTCAGCGAACCCGTCGCGGTCGTCTTCCACGCAGATCGTGTACTGGTGGTACACGTGCGTAGCGCCGGGCGCGACGTGCGGGACGGTGACGCCGCGCAGGTGGGCGTTCAGGAACGCGGCGTTGGCCTGGCGCTGGGCGGTCCACGCGCCGACCTTGGTCAGCTGGACGCGCCCGATGGCTGCGTGAATGTCGGTCATACGGTTGTTGAGGCCCACGATTTCGTTGGCGTAGCGCGTCTCCATGCCCTGGTTGCGCGCGAGCCGCACGCCGCGGATGAGTTCGTCGTCGGTGGAGGTGACCATGCCGCCCTCGCCGCTGGTCATGTTCTTGGTCGGGTAGAAGGAGAAGGCCGCGAAGGTTCCGAAGGAGCCGACCGCGCGCCCGTGCAGGCTCGCACCGTGGGCCTGGGCCGCGTCCTCGAAGAGGAGGAGCCCGTGGGCGTCGGCAATCGCCTGGAGGGCGTCCATGGGGGCGGGGTGGCCGTAGAGGTGAACGGGCATGATGGCCCGAGTGCGCGGTGTGATCGCAGCCTCAACGGCGTCAGACGACAGGGTAAATGTGAGCGGGTCGATGTCAGCGAACACCGGGGTCGCGCCCGTGATGGCGACGGAGTTGGCGGTGGCCGCGAAGGTGAAGGAGGGGACGATGACCTCGTCGCCCGGACCGATCCCGGCGGCGAGTAGGCCCAGGTGCAGGGCCGAGGTTCCCGAGTTAACCGCGACGGCACGCGTTCCGGGCACCAGCGCGGCGCAGAACTCTTCCTCGAAGGCGGCCACCTGCGGGCCCTGGGCGATCATGCCGGTGCGCATGACGGCCGCGACCGCCTCGATCTCCTCCTCGCCGATGAGCGGGCGGGCGGGCGGGATAAAGGCACGTGTCACTGGTCGTCCTCAGGGATCGGATCGGGTGTCGTGGTGGTGAGCGGGGACGAGGCCTGGGCTCCCTCAGGCTCCAAGGTGCCTTCGCGCTCGACGTACCGTCGGCCCGAGTCCGGGCAGACCCACGTGCGCGCCACGGCCTCGTTCTCGGGCGCGGGCGAGTCATCGGCCGACACGAGGGGAACCCCGGCCTCGCCGACCCAGCCGACGCGGCGGGCCGGGACGCCGACGACGAGGGCGTAGGGGGCAACGTCGCGCGTGACAACCGCTCCGGCACCCACGCAGGCCCAAGCGCCAATGCGCACGGGCGCCACGCACACGGCGCGCGCCCCGATGGCGGCTCCGCGCTCAATGGTCACGCCCACCGCCTCCCAGTCCGAGGCGCTTTTCAGGGTTCCGTCGGCGTTGATCGCACGCGGGCAGTGATCGTTCGTGAAGACGGCGGCGGGGCCGACGAAGACCCCCTCGGCCAGAGAGGCGGGCTCGTAGACGAGCGCGTAATTCTGAATCTTGCAGCGAGGCCCCACGACGACGCCCTCACCGATGTATGCGCCGCGCCCAACGATGGTCTCCTCACCGATGAGCGCATCCTCGCGCACCTGAGCCAGATTCCACACGCGCGCGCTGGAGGCAACCTGCGCGCTGGGTGCAACGTCGGCGCTGGGCTCGATCACGGTATCCCCCTTATGTAGTCCCATGAGCACGTTCCCACTGATCAGGCGTTGGCCGCCAGATAGCAACACTATAGGCGCGCGGACACTCCGATGTGCGACACTGGAGAAATGGAGCAGCGTACCGACGCGTGGGTCGTGATTCCCGCGTATAACGAGGCCCCCGTCATTGGGGGCGTCGTCACTGGCGTGCGCGCTGCGTTCCCCCACGTCCTTGTTGTGGACGACGCCTCGAGTGACGACACCGCCGCCATCGCCTGCTCCGCCGGGGCCTACACGGCGACCCATCCGCTCAACCTCGGCCAGGGAGCGGCCCTGCAGACCGGTTTCGAGGCTGCCCTGGCGCGCGGGGCCCGCTACGTCGTCACCTTCGACGCGGACGGCCAGCACGATCCGGCCGATGCCGCTGCGATGGTCGATCGCGCGCGCGAGGAGGACCTGGCCTTCGTCCTCGGCTCTCGTTTCCTCGATGGTGTGCCCTCCCAGGTCGGTTCCTTCAAACGCGCCATGCTGCGCCTCGGGGCCGCCGCGGCCCGCGCACGCACCGGCATGACGCTCACCGACACGCACAACGGGCTGCGCGTCATTCGCGCCGACGCGCTCTCCCACGTGCACCTGACCCATGCGCGCATGGCACACGCCTCGCAGATCGTCTCGCAGTTGGCGGCCTCGGGCCTGCGCGGTGCCGAGCATCCCGTGACGATCTCCTACACGGACTACTCGCGAGCCAAGGGCCAGCCCCTGCTCAACGCCGTCAACATCGTCGTCGACCTGTCGCTGGGGGGACGATGAGCACATACCTGGCTATCCGCGTCCTGCTGTTGGCCGCCCTGGGCGCAACCGCCTGGTGGCTGGTCCGCCCCGTCTCTTCTGCTTCCTCCCTCGCGTTGCGGCGCATCGGCATCGGCATGCTCGTCGCCGCCGCATTCGTCGCCATCTTGGTGCCCTCCCTGGCGAACAGGGCGGCCCACGCCATCGGTGTCGATCGGGGGGTCAACCTGATTGTCTACGGCCTCGTCGTCGCACTCATCGCGCAGATGGTAACCTCCTACCGGCGAGAGGCACGCATGGAGGCTCGCATGGCTTTGCTCGCGCGGACGATTGCCCTCTCACGGGTGCTTTCCCCCGAGAACGTGCCGGATTCTTCCGGCGACTCAGTCCGGGATGGCGGTGCTCAGTTGGAAGTGGAACACGCCTCTTCCCGGCGACATTCCCCGACAAATACGTCCGATAACGATATGGTTACAAATGATGAGTAACGTGAATCTGCGACCGATCCAGCACTCGGCCGTCAACTACGGACGCTTCGGCCTCCTGCGCGGCGCACTCGCCATGCTCCTGGCCGGCGTGCTCTTCGTGGTGTCATCGGCGGGTTTCGTGTATGCCAGTTTGAGCAGCCAGTTCGCCAACCGCGTCGTCAACATCGACGCATACGCGAGCGACGAACAGAACAAGGCGACCCCGGACTCCTTCGAGGGACGCGCCGTCAACATCCTCGTTGTCGGCACGGACTCGCGAAACGGTGCCTCTGGCGATATCGGAGCGGGTGACGAGGACGAGGTCCCCGGCCTGCGCAACGACTCGACGATGGTGATTCACGTCAGTGCAGACCGTTCTCGTGTCCAGGTCCTGTCCATTCCTCGCGACACCCTCGTCGATATTCCCGCGTGCAAGCACCGCGACGGATCCACCAGCGATCCGATCGAAGGCGAGATGTTCAACAACGCCATGTTCTATGGCGCCAACGGTGGCAACACCGACCTGGATATCACCCCCGGTATCGCGTGCGTGAAGTCGACCGTCGAGAAGATGTCGAACATGACGATCGATGCGTTTATGGTCGTTAACTTCGCGGGATTCATCAACATGATCGACGCGTTGGGCGGCATCTGGTTCAACATCCCCGAGCGCATCGACGATGAGTCCGCCCGCCTCTTCATCGACGAGGGTTGCTGGAAGCTGGACGGAACCCAGTCGCTGGCCTACATGCGCTCGCGCAAGGCCCAGGGCGACGGCTCCGACATTTCACGTATCGGCCGCCAGCAGCAGCTGATTTCCGCGATGCTGCGCGAGCTCCAAGCCAAGGACTATGTGAAGGACTCCGGCGCCCTCCTGACCTTCCTGCAGGCCGCGATCCAGGCCGTGAACGTGTCCCCGAACCTGGGTGATGCCAGCTCGGACGCATCCCTGCTCATCAACGTCCTGCAAAAAGTAGACCGCTCGAACATCCAGTTCGTCACCATGCCGGTCGAGGAGCCGTCCTGGGACCCGAACCGCCGGATCCCCTCCGAGCCGATGGCTCGCAACGTGTGGACCGCCCTGGAAAACGACCAGGCGCTGCCCGTGGGCACGACGTACACGGACGGCAACGGCGCCCAGCTGGTGGTGCCCGATCCGACCGCGACGACGGCACCGTCGACGCCTGCTCCGACGACCGATCCCGGCTCCGAGGAGACCACCACGGACAACACCGAGCAGTCCGCGTCCGTCGCGAATAACGCGGCGAACGAGGAAGCTGCCAAGCAGACAGCCGCCATCTGCCCGCCGAAAGACCAATGAGCACTCCCCCCTCGTTTACGCCCGACCCGAAACGACGCCGCCCCGCATCCGACGACGCTCACGTCATCGGTGAAGAGGTGCGCGGCAGCGCTCCCACTCCCCCACCCGAGGCCCTCGCACCGCAGATGTGGAGGATCTCTGATGACGAGGCCGACGCCTCGCGTCCCCTGATGCCGCGGACGCTGGACCAGCCGCAGCGCGACTCTCAGTCGATTTTCCCGCGCCGCACCCCCGCCCAGCAGCCGCCGTCGTTCCAGCCGGCATCGGCCTCCAATCCCCCGTCCTACGCGCCGGGCTCTGGCCGTTCCTCGGGTTCGAACACCTACGCGCCCTCTGGGAACGGTCCTCGTCAGGTGACGATCAATCGCGCCCACGGCCTGCCCGCGGCCGCGCCGGCCGCGCCTGCCGCTCCCACGGCTCCTGTTGCGAAGCCGAGGCGACGCAAGCGCCGTCACCCCATCCTGAAGACCCTGTGCCTCTTCCTAGTCATCGTCCTGGCGTGGGGCGGCTTCCTGTTGTGGGATGCCAACACGAACATGGGTCGCGTGAGCGCGCTGTCGGGCGCCGCCGATACGCCCGGCATGACCTACCTGCTTGCTGGCTCGGACTCGCGCGCGGACGGCGCCGTTAAGGATGGTTTCAACGAATCCGAGCGCGCTGACTCGATCATGCTCGTCAACGTCGCCCCGAACGGACAGACGGTTGCCCTCTCGATTCCGCGCGACACCTACGCGGAGATCCCGGGCGTCGGCTGGGACAAGATCAACGCTTCCTACGCCTTCGGCGGACCGCAGCTGCTCGTGGAGACCGTGGAGAAGCTGACGGGCTTGACCGTCGATCACTTCGTCCAGATCGGTATGGGTGCCGTGCCCGACATGGTGGATGCCGTCGGCGGCGTCGAGCTGTGCTACGACAACGACGCGGACGACCAGTATTCCGGCCTCACGTGGACCGCTGGATGCCACACGGTGGATGGCACGACCGCCCTGCAGTTCTCGCGCATGCGCTATCAGGATCCCGAGGGCGATATCGGCCGCACCAAGCGCCAGCGTCAGGTGATTTCGAAGGTGATTTCTTCGGCTGCCTCACCCTCTACCCTCGTTAATCCCGCGAAGACCCTACGCGTGGAGCGCGCCGGATCCCGGTCGTTCACGGTGGACGAGGACTCCTCGGTCCTCACGGTCGCGTCGCTCGTGTGGGCGCTGCGCGGTGCCTCGTCGAATCAGATGATGGGCGTCCCCCCGATCGAGTCGCTGAATTTCACGACGAACGCCGGGGGTTCCGCAGTCCTCCTGCGCGACACGACCGCGGACGACTTCTTCGCCAAGCTCCGTGCGGGCACACTGACCACAGCCGACCTCAATCAGGTCGACGGGGTCTGAGGTACTCCACCCGCCCCCAATAGGCGACAGATAAGCTCCGGCCTCGTTCCCGCTGTCAGGAACGAGGCCGGAGCTGAGTCAGAGCACACGTGCTCAGGAGCCGGGGACGGTGATCGGGCGCGGACCCGCCTGCCAGCCTTCCCACGCGGAGGTGAGGATCTCATCGAGGCCGTTGTTGGCCTTCCAGCCCAGGTCGACGCCGATGGACAGCGGGTCGCCGATCAGCTTGGGCGGGTCGCCCGCGCGGCGGTCCAGCTCCTCGACCGGGAAGTCCCAGCCGATGACACGGCGCAGGCCGTCGATGATCTCGCGCACGGAGGTGCCCAGGCCGGTGCCCACGTTGTAGGTGTGGTGGTCGGGCTGGCGCCCCTCGGCGAGCACGTCGAGCGCCGCGATGTGAGCCTCGGCCAGGTCCAGGACGTGGATGTAGTCGCGCACGCAGGTGCCGTCCGGGGTGTCGTAATCGGTGCCGAAGATCTTGGCGCTCTCGCCGCGCTCGATGCGGTCGAGAACCATGGGGATCAGGTTCATGATGGCCGGGTCTGCCAGGTCGGGCCAGCCGGCGCCCGCGACGTTGAAGTAGCGCAGGCCGATCCACTTCAGGTCCCAGGCGCGCTCGCAGTCGGCCATCATCCACTCGCCGATCAGCTTGGTTTCGCCGTAGGGGTTGATGGGGTGTCCGGCCATGTCCTCGGTGACGACCTCGGCGGTGGGGATGCCGTAGACAGCGGCCGAGGAGGAGAAGATCATCTGATCGACGCCGGCGTCCTCCATGGCGGCCAGCACGTTGGCCATGCCGCCGATGTTCTGCTGGTAGTACCAGGCGGGGCGTGCGACGGACTCGCCGACCTGCTTGCGGGCGGAGAAGTGGATGACGGCCGTGACGTCCTCGTCCACCATGAGGTTGGAGAGGACGGAACGGGCGTCATCGGTAGCGACATCGAGGCGAACCAGGGGCGTGTCCCCGACCCTGGCCGCGTTGGAGGTGGACAGGTCGTCGACGACGACGACGCGATCCCCGCGCTGACGCAGGAGTCGGACAACGTGTGCGCCGATGTAGCCGGCGCCGCCACAAACGAGAATGCTCATGGCTTCAGGATACGACGCGCCGCACCCTCGCGGCTACCCGCGCGGGGCTTGTGTTGTCCGGCCTCAGCGCGCCTGGGAGACGCGCTGGGCGAGGGCCGCCCCCTTTGCGCTGGCCACGTCGCGAAGGTCCTTCTGAAAGTCGCGCATCGAGGCGCGCAGGGTCTCGGCGCGCTCCCCTTCGCCGGCTCCGAGGATCCGGGCGGCGAGCAGGCCCGCGTTGCGCGCGCCCGCGATCGAGACGGTCGCGACGGGCACGCCCGCGGGCATCTGGACGATGGAGTGCAGGGAGTCAACACCGTCGAGGTGCTTGAGAGGCACGGGCACGCCGATGACGGGCAGTTCGGTGAGTGCGGCGAGCATGCCGGGCAGGTGTGCCGCTCCCCCGGCTCCGGCGATGATAACGCGCAGGCCGCGCTGCGAGGCGGATCGGCCATAGGCAACCATGTCCTCGGGCATGCGGTGGGCGGAGACGACGCCGACCTCGCAGGCGATGCCGAACTCGGCGAGCGCGCCGACGGCCGCTTCCATGGTGGGCCAGTCGGAGTCGGAGCCCATGACGACGCCGACGAGCGGGTCCTCGCCGGTGGCGGTCAGCTGAATATCGAGGTCAGTGGTCATGCTCAGTCCTTTCGGGAGGGGACGAGGCCGGGGCACCTGGTCCCCCGGCCGCGGACAGGTGGGAGGGTTAGTCGGTGAGGGCCTCGCCCTTCAGGGCGCTGACGGCCGCCCGCGCTCGCTCAAGAGCGAGGGCGGGATCCGAGTCGACGACGGTGACGTGGCCGAGCTTGCGGCCCGGGCGCACCTCCTTGCCGTAGAGGTGAACTTTCGCGCCCGCTCCCCCGGCTGCGAAGGCGTCCGCAAGGGCGCGCGAGGGTTGAGCATGGGAGGAGCCGAGCAGGTTGACCATGACCGCGTACGTGCCCGGGGCGCGCAGCTGGGTGGAGCCCAGCGGCAGGTCGAGAACGGCGCGCAGGTGCTGCTCAAATTGGCTCGTGACGGCCCCGTCGATGGTCCAGTGCCCCGTGTTGTGGGGGCGCATAGCGAGCTCGTTGACGAGGACGCGTTCATCCGCGCCCTCACCGACGACGAACATCTCCACGGCGAGGACGCCGGTGACGCCCAGCTCGTCGGCGATGCGCTCGCCGATGCGGCGCGCTTCGGCGGCAGTCTCGGGCCGGATACCAACCGCGGGGGCCGTCACCTCGGCGCACACGCCGTCCACCTGCACGGTGGAGGCGACGGGCCACGAGGCGATCTCACCCGAGGGGGTGCGCGCCAGGAGCGCCGCCACCTCGCCGGTGAAGGGAACCAGGGCCTCGGCCAGCAGGGGGCCGTTGCCCCACCAGGAGGCTACGTCTGCGGGGCTGTGGGCCACTGCCACGCCGTGCCCGTCGTATCCACCGCGCGGGGTCTTAACGATGAGGGGCCATCCGATCGTGGCACCAAATTCTTCCAGCTGGGCCTCGTCCTCGACGCGCGCCCACGCGGGACACGGGATCCCCATGTCGGTGAGGCGCTCGCGCATGGCCAGCTTGTCCTGCGCGTACAGGAGGGCGCTCGCCGGGGGTTGAACGGAGACAAGGCGGGCCGCCTCCTCCATCGTCGGGGCCGGAATGTGCTCGTGCTCGAAGGTGAGGACGTCCGCGCCGTCGATGAGCGCGCGGACCGCGCCCAGGTCGGAGGGCTCGCCTACCGCTTTGTCGACGGTCACCTGACCGGTCGACCCGTCCGAGGCCTCGACGAGGGCCCGAAGGTTAATGCCGAGCGCGACCGCGCTCTCCTGCATCATGCGCGCGAGCTGTCCGCCGCCGATGACGGCAACAGTGGGAGGTGTCAGTATCTCGTGTTCCACGCCTTTTAATGTACTCCGCTGCTAGAAGCGCCGCGAACGGCGTCCCATGGACATGAGGGGGCCTTCGGGCATGACGCGATCGGGGTCGAGGGACGCGGGGATCGCGGCGACCGACACGGTGAAGACCGGGGGCTTGTTCGTCTTGAGCTCGAGGCGCCCGCCCATCGCCTGCGCGAGGTCGTGGGCCAGGGCCAGACCGATGCCCGTCGAGCTGTGTCCAGAGACGCCTTTTTCGAAGATGTCGGGGGCCAGGGACTCGTCAATGCCCTCGCCTTCGTCACTGACCTCAATGACGACGCCACGCTTGGACGTACCCGCGTGCGCCCACACGCGCGTGGTCCCGCCGCCGTAGCGCAGCGAGTTCTCGATGAGGGTTGCCAGGACCTGCCCAAGCTTTCCAGCGTCGGCCAGGATCGGACGCTCGGCCTCGTCGAGGAAGACAAGGGGGCGCCCGACCGCCTCGAACTGGTCCTCCCACTCCTCGCGGGCCGTGTTGAAGACCTCGAGAATGTGAATGGCCTCGGTCTGGCTGGTCTGACGCTTGGAAACGTCGAGTAGCTCCGTCACCACGTTGGTCATGCGCTCCACCTGTTCGAGGCAGGTGCGGGCTTCGGCGCGCACCTCGTCCTCAGTGGAGATGAGTTCGATTTCCTCCAGGCGCATGGACAGGGCGGTCAGCGGCGTGCGCAGCTGGTGGGAGGCGTCGGCGGCAGCCTGTCGCTCGGCTGCGAGTCGGCCCGCCATGCGTTCGCCGGTGCGCGCGAGTTCTTCGGAGACCAGGTCGATCTCCTCGATGCCGGACTTTTCCACGCGGGCTCGCACGCCGCCCGAGCCGATCTGCTCGGCCTGGGCGGCCAGGTAGATGAGAGGGGCCGACAGCTCACGCGACAGTGAGCGCGCGAGCAACCAGCCGATCGCCATGGAGGCAACCATGCCCCCGCCGAACAGCGCGCACGTCCACGCGATGCGGTTCAGAGCGTTCGACGCCGACGTCGTCAGCTGCACGGAAACGCCGCTCGGAGACGAGGCCAGCGCGGTTATGGTCCGCCCAGGGAAAACCTTGCTGTTGGTGACGAGGTTGGCCTCGGGAACCTTAATGCGGTAGCCGAGTTCGTCGCCGCGACTATTTGCCTGATTCGCCACGAGCGAGGCCAGGGTTGCGGGGTCGTTCCCCTCCCCCACGGCGCGCCTGCGCTCGATGTTTTGGAGGACGAGCTGCGCCTGAACGTCGAGGTTGCGCTGTTCGGACGACCAGATGGACGCCGACGCGAAAAACGCGCCAGGCATGCCCATCAGCACGCACACGACGGCGACGATGGAGACGATCATCCTCACCGCGCGAGTGCGCATGGCGGGCCTCCCTCAGCGGCGCGCTCAGCGCGCGTTCTCGAAGCGGAATCCCATCCCGCGCACAGTCGTGATGTAGTGCGGATCGGTCGCGTCGTCACCGAGCTTTCGGCGCAGCCACGACACGTGCATGTCGAGAGTCTTCGTGGAGCCGGTCGGATCCGAACCCCACACCTCGCGCATGAGGGTGTCGCGAGCAACGACGGAACCGGCCTCGCGCAGGAGCACGCGCAGCAGGTCGAATTCCTTGGCCGTCAGGCTCAGCTCGACATCACCCACGAAGGCGCGATGCGCGGCGACATCCATGCGGATGTCCTGAGCGCGTAGCTCGCCCTCGGCAGGCTCGGCGGCCTGGCGACGCAGGAGCGCCCGCACGCGAGCGAGGAGCTCCGCGAGGCGGAAGGGCTTCGTCACGTAGTCGTCTGCACCCGCGTCCAGGCCGACGACCATATCGACTTCGTCCGTGCGCGCAGTGAGGATCAGAATCGGGACTCGGTTGCCAGAGGAACGGATCTCGCGGGCGACATCCAGGCCGTCCATATCGGGTAGGCCGAGGTCCAGGACGACCAGGTCAACGCCGCGAACATCCGCGAGGGCTTCAGCGCCCGTCGCGTGTGCGCGCACGTCGTAGCCCTCCCTGCCCAGTGCGCGGGCGAGGGGCTCGGAGATGGCCGGATCGTCTTCAACGAGGAGAACTGTAGTCACCCTTGCATCTTAGCAATTCCGAACCAAAACTTGCACCTTTCTTGACCCGTCGTGCGGGCTGATCAGGCACTCGTTCACACTGCGAGATGAACGTTATTTGACGACGCTTGAGAGCAGGTACGGCGAAACAGGACCGAAACCGCGCAAGTCCGCGGTCGGGAACTCTTCGAGCTCATACCCGTCGCCAACCTCGCCGGCCGCGATGGCGGCAGCCGTGGTCGGATCGGTGAGGATCTTGCCCACCGGGGCAATGTCCACGAGGCGAGACGCGAGGTTCACGGTGGGCCCAAAGACGTCACCCGATCGCGAGAAAACGTCTCCGCGCACGAAGGATGCACGCACGGGAAGCATCTCATCATCGGCATTCAGCCTCTCGATGAGGGCTGTGGCCACGCGTAGACCGGTCGACAGATCATCGGCGATGTAGAGGACAGCGTCACCGATCATCTTGACGACGCGACCACCCTCCTCGATGACAGCGTTACGACTCTCCTCCTCGAAGCGCTCAATGAGGCCCACGAGGGCGTCCCCAAGGATCGTCGAGGACGACGTGTAGGACACCATGTCGACGAAGCCGAGGCAGCGGGTCAGCGGGAAGCGGTTATGCCGCTCCTCGCGCCCTCGCTGAGACACCTCACGGTCGAAACGGGACAGGGCTGCCTCGAGCTGGCGCCGCCAGGCGTATGTAAACATCTCCTGGAAGACGTCAATGTACTCGCGCATGTGGTCCAGCACATACATGCGGGCCGTCGTGTCGTCCAGCATCAGACGACGCATTGAATCCTCGACCAGCGCCTCGAATTGCCAGAGGGCCAGGCGATCGGCCAGGTGGGCGTTGGCGCGCAGGAGAGAGCGTGAGGTAGCTGTGTCAATGCCACCGGATTCGACGAGGTCGTGCCAGCGACTGAAAACTTCCAGATCGCGCTGAGAGAAAACCTTGTCATCTGCGGTGGGAGCCTGGAAGCCGAGGGCGATCCAGAAACGAAAGACGCGTTCGATCGGCGTATTCGTCATCTCCGCGAGATCGCGGGCCGAATACGTCAGATGACCTCCGAGCAGCTGAGGAACGTAGCTTGTTGCGGTCAGGTCATCAGGAGTTGCAGGGGACGACGCCGCGCGCTCATCCATCGCAAATCCCTCCTTTTTGGGCTGACTCAACAACACATCAGCGGGTAACGGTATATCAGATCACTTTTCAAAGTCACATCAAGATTGTGACCTCGTACGTCGACAATTGTAGTAGTCTGATGAGTTTTTCACCAGGGTTTTGCACGTTTACCTGCGAAAACCCAATCTGTTGCAACAAATTGCAGTTTGTCTGCACGCTTCTCGCGCGATGGTCCAAAATGTCCGTATGCGCCTTGTTCTTGCCTCAGCTTCCCCCGCGCGCCGTGCAACGCTCGTTGCAGCGGGCGTCACACCGATCGTCCAGGTTTCCTCCGTCGACGAGGACGCCGTCCTCGCTGCACTGCCCGGCGGGCGCGCATTCTCGGGAGGTGCGACCACCCCGGCGGACGAAGTCGCGGCGCTCGCCGCGGCCAAGTGCGCCAACGTCTGCGAGGCCCTGAGAACGCCCGGCACCAACGCCGAACTGCCCGAGGGCGAGGCCGTCCTCGTCGTCGGCTGCGACTCCATGCTCGAGATCGACGGCCAGATGCTCGGCAAGCCCCACACTCCCGACGTGGCCCGCGAGCGCATCCGCGCGATGCGCCGCACGAGCGCCACCCTCTGGACGGGTCACTCGGCCGCGATCCTTGCCCCGGCCTCGTCCAACGATGGAACGGCAAGCGAGCGCAGAGTCACCGCGACCGTGACCCGCTCCGCCTCGACCCTGGTCCACTTCGGGGACATCTCGGATGCCGAGATCGACGCGTACGTCGCTACCGGCGAGCCCCTGCACGTGGCGGGGTCCTTCACGGTGGACGGGCTGGGCGGTCCCTTTATCGAGGGCGTGACGGGCGATTATCACTCGGTCGTCGGCATCTCTTTGCCGCTGCTGCGCTCCATGGCCACCGAGCTCGCGGTGTTCTGGCCGGACCTGTGGGATGCGCCGCGCCGCTGAGTTTCAGCGCCAATCACCAGCCCGTCGCGCCGTACTGTAGGGGCATGGACAACAGCACCGCATGGGGCATCGGCCTCGCAACGATCACTCTGGACGGCACGACACTCGACACGTGGTACCCCGCCCCGCACCTGGGCGAGGCCGGGACCGACGAGGAGCTGGCGACCTCGCTGTCCGTGCTGGAGCGCGTCGATGACGCGCGCCGCGTGCGCAGCGTCGTCGTCACCACGACGATTGACCTGGAGGAAGCCCCCGCCTCGACGGAGGACGCCTACCTGCGCCTGCACCTGCTCTCCCACCGCCTGGTTCAGCCCAACACAATCAACCTGGACGGCATCTTCGCGGTGCTGCCCAACGTCGTGTGGACGGATGCCGGCCCGTGTGCCGTCGCCGACTTCGAGGCCACCCGCCTGCGCCTGCGCGCTCGCGATGGCCACCCCGTCACCGTGCAGGGCGTCGACAAGTTCCCGTCGATGGTCAACTACGTGCTGCCGCCCGGCGTGCGCATCGCCGACGGCACGCGCGTGCGCCTGGGTGCCTACCTGTCCGAGGGCACGACCGTCATGCACGCCGGCTTCGTCAACTTCAACGCGGGCACGCTGGGCCGCTCGATGGTCGAGGGCCGCGTCTCGCAGGGCGTCGTCATTGGCGACGGCTCGGACGTCGGCGGCGGCGCCTCGACGATGGGCACCCTCTCGGGCGGCGGCAAGCAGCGCGTGCGCCTGGGCGAGCGCTGCCTGCTGGGCGCGAACTCGGGCCTGGGCATCGCGCTCGGCGACGACTGCGTGGTCGAGGCTGGCCTGTACGTGACCGCCGGTGCGAAGGTGACGCTCATCGATTCTTCCGGTGAGGCCGAGCCTCGCACGATTGCCGCGCGCGAACTGTCGGGCGCGTCGAACATCCTGTTCCGCCGCAACTCCCAGACGGGCCGCATCGAGGCCATCGCCCGCGCGGGCGTCGTGGGCATCGAGCTCAACGACGCGCTGCACGCGTCGAACTGAGTTTTCTCTGCGAACGAGGCCGGGGCCGCCCATGCGCAGTGCGCGCGGGCGGCCCCGGCCTCGCCTCTGTGGCTGATGTGTCAGCGCGCAGCCCAGGCCTCTCGGATGCGGCTGGCGGCCGCCTGAATGCGCTCGTCGGTGGCGGTCAGGGCCATGCGGACGCGCCCGTGGGCCGCCGTCCCGTAGAAGTCGCCGGGGGCCACGAGAATGCCGAGCTCGGCCAGGCGGTTCACGAGGGCCCACGAGTCGCTCGGATTGGCGGGATCCGAGACCCACAGGTACAGGCCGGCCGCCGTGTCGGGATCGACGTCGAGGCCGGCGTCAGTCAGCGCCTCGAGGATGAGGGCGCGACGCACGGCGTAGACCTTGCGCTGACGCTCGACGTGTTCAGTGTCGTTGAGAGCGACGGCCATCGCGTGCTGGACGGGGGCGGGGACCATGAGGCCGGAGTGCTTGCGCACGCCC
>ERZ772917.399-NODE-399-length-31420-cov-6.054806_pt1 | contig 31420 bp, 17 predicted proteins | sample MGYA00511187_ERZ772917 | MGnify/ENA primary metagenome ERZ772917 (study PRJEB29015, sample SAMEA2737925) | human oral metagenome | biome: human oral; feature: human-associated habitat; material: dental | place: China | collected 2012 ...
TCTTGCCGAACATCTGGATGAGGCGGCGGTAGGAGTCCCACGCGAAGCGCTCGTTGCCCGACACCTTGGCCAGGCCGATCACGGACTGGTCGTTGAGGCCGATGTTGAGGACGGTCTCCATCATGCCCGGCATGGAGAACTTCGCGCCGGAGCGCACGGAGACCAGCAGGGGGTTGTAGGGGTCGCCGAGGTGGCGCTCCATCTGGTCCTCCACGCCGCGCAGGGCGGTGGTGACCTCGGTGGACAAGGACTCGGGGACGACGGATCCCTGCAGGTAGGCGCGGCACGCCTCCGTGGTGATGGTGAACCCGGGGGGGACCGGCAGGCCGAGCTTCGTCATCTCGGCGAGGTTCGCCCCCTTCCCCCCGAGCAGGTCCTTCATGGACTTGTCGCCCTCGGAGAAGTCGTACACGTACTTGACCATCGTGGTCCTCAGCTTCCGTTCGTCATCGACCGGCCCAGCACTGGGCCGCTGCCGCCGATAAGTGTACATGGGATCAGGGACCAAGGTCACTTCCGGCGGGGCGCCGCGTCGTTGGACGGCGCGGGGGCGGGCCCCGGAGGGCCCGCCCCCGCGCTCAAGGGGCTCAGCGGACTCTGAACTCGATGGTGGTGCCCTCGCCGACGTCGATCAGGTCGCCATCGTTCAGGGCGATGGTGACCATCGGGGTGACGTCCTGGAAGCTCCCGTCGGCGTGGCGCAGGATCGTGCCGTTCGCGGATCCCAGGTCCATGAGGGACCACGCCCCCGGGGCCGTCATCATAACGGCGCAGTGGGAGCGGGAGATCTCGGTCGCGGGGCTGGGGACGCGCAGGACGGTCGCCACGGGGCGCCCGGTGAGGGCACGGGCGTCGGGGTCCCGGCCGATGATGACATCGCGGCTGACCTCCACGGGCACGGTGCCGCCGTGGATGAGGAAGGCGACGGGGGCGGAGGGGCCGACGTTGTGGGGGGCCCGGCGCGCCTGGGTGGCCTCCGCGTTCATCCCCGCCAGCACGTCGGGGGCGATCTCCTCGTAGGAGTCCTCCGCGGGCGGGGGCGCTGTGGCGACGGGGGGCCGTGCCGCCGGGGGCCGCGTTGCCGGGGGCAGGGCGACGGGCGGCTGGTCGACGAGGGTCCGGGCCATGGAGTCCTCCTCGTCGGCCCCGGCGGGCGCGGGCCCCTGGGAGGCGCTATCGACCGGGGGGACGGAGTCGGTCCCGGCGCCCTGCCCGGACCCGGCGACCTTCTCGGACCCGGTGTCCTGCTCGGACGGGGCCTCCTGCCCCTGTCCGGGGGCGGCGCCGTCCTCGGCGGAGTCGGCCGCGTGCCTGGGGCGCTCCCTGGAGATCCTGGTCGCGGACGAGTCGTCGGAGGGCATGGTCGCGACGACCTGCTCGGCGACGACCGCCAGCGATTCGGCGGCGGGCGCGGAGGCGCGCTCGTCCTTGTTGAGGGTCGCGAGGAACTTCGCCTCGGCCGCGGCCACGTCGTACGCCTCGTCGTCCTTGGGCGACTCGGGGACCACGGCGACCGGGCGCTGGGTGGGCGTCTCCGTGGAGTGGATGAGGAAGCCCATGGTGTCGACGGGCAGCGAGGCGAGGGCCTCCAACTCGTCCAGGGACCGGCCGATGCGGATCTCCCCCGCTTCGACTCGGTCGGCGGCGGGCACCATCCAGGTGACCTCGTCGCCGTCGACGATGGCCGCCTCGAAGGTCTGCCACTCCCCGGGGTTGAAGGGCCAGGCCCAGATGGGGTCGGTCCACACCTGCTCGGCGATCTGCCCGGCGCTGCGCATGCGCAGTTGGATGGCGCCGAGGACCGTGAGGTAGGGCTGCTCGCCGGCGCAGTCGAGCAGCAGCGCGCTATCGCCGTCGGCCTGGACCTGGGCGAGCCACGTCTGCGTGTCCGCGCGGCCCCAGACGACGTCTGCGGCGCCATCGGCCAAAGACAGTGGCACGAGGGCCGCGCCGAGCGGCCCCATCACGAGTATCGCGCCCTGGCCCCGGCACAAGAAGCGACCAATCTGAAGCATCAGTTACTGCCTTTTCTCAGTGGAGTCCGGCGCGTCGTGCGGGTCGACGCGGGGCGGACTGGTTGGATGACTCGGGTCATTGCGTGCGGATCCGATGTTAGTCGGGACGCACTTGCTGCGTAAACTACCACGGCGGTCGCGTTATCACGAGTCCCAGCGGACAGCGCGGCGCTCACGAGGTGGTCCGCGACGCCCTGGGGCCCGCGCCCCGCGGTCACGATCGAGCACATCTGCACGTCCGTGAGCACTCCGTGGATACCATCAGAGCATACGACGGCGTAGTCGCCTTCGCACAGGGGCATGAGGGTGTAGTCGGCGCTGACGGAACCGGTGAGCCCGCCGCCCAGGGCCTTGGTGACGACGTTGGACGGCGGGATGATCTGGGGGGTCCCCAGTTCTTCCGCCATGTCCCGCGCCTCCTGCACGGCCGAGTGGTCGTGGGTGATCGGGCTGATCCGACCGTTGCCGACCACGTAGACGCGGGAGTCGCCGATATTGAGGGAGAGCCAGTAGGGGCCTTCGTCCGTGTCCAGGGCGAGGACGCCGGTGAGCGTGGTGCCCGGGGCGTTCTGCGCGTCGTCGGCCCCGGCGAGGGCGTTGACGCGCTCCCCCGCTTCCTCGACGGCCTCGGAAAGGTCCACGAGGTCCGCGGCGCGGTCCCCGAGGCGCTCCTCACTGAGGTACTCGCACAGGGTCTGAACGGCGGTCCTCGAGGCGCGGGCCCCGCCGAGGTGGCCGCCCATGCCGTCGGCTACCGCGAAGAAGGGGGGAGCGGCGAGCCACGAGTCCTCGTTCTCGCTGCGCACCGGGCCGATATCGGTGGCCGCCCCCCATTGCAGGACTAATCCGCGGTTATGCTCCCCCGCCGTCATAACGGACTTCTTTCTCTCGCACTGCTCATGGCACGTCGACGCATGCGCGTATGGGATCGGACGCGCGTCTGGTGACGACTGCTACGGTAGCGATATCCACGCAGTTCCTGCCACTCGCAGCGGGAAGGGTGACGGTCGTGCCCTCCGTGGTGCCGTTCTTGTCGCCGTCCGGACCGGTGGCCGCGTAGGAGTACTCGACGGTCGTCGACGAGGTGTTCTCCGGCGCGCTCCACGTCCATGTGATCGTCCCGTCGGCGTAGTCGCCGGCCAGGCCGGTGACGACGGGGGGCGGCTGGCCGACGGGGTCGGCGGTCTCGCTGCCTGTGCTGGGCGTCTCGGTGCCGGGGACGCGGTTGACGGTCCCCTGCTGGGTGAGGATCGCGGTGATCAGGCCCGCCGTCACCAGCGCGCCGACCAGGAAGAGGATGAGGATCGTCGCGAAGGGCGTGCGCTTGGAGCGCTCGGGCTCCTCCTGCTTCTTGGCCGACTCGGGGGCGGCCTCGGCCCCGTCGGCGCGCTCGACCTCCCAGGAGTCGGCGACGGGCGCGGCGGGGACCTGGTCGCCGAAGTCGTACTTCAGCGCCCGCATCCGGGTGCCCTCGGGGTCGATGCGCACCGCGCCGCGCAGGCGGGTCTTGGCGTCGATGGCGTCGCTGGTCAGGCCAAAGACCGCGTTCGTCTTCGACTCCTTGACCTCCATCTTCGTCACGGGCAGGCCCATGGCCCGCTGCACGCTCTGGAGGCCCTCGCCGAAGGCCTGGGCGGTGGGCGTGCGCTTGTCCGGGTCGATGTCCAGCGCGGCGCGCAGGACCTCCTCGAGCTCCGGCGGCGCGTCGGCCCGCCCGAGGGAGCGGATGCGCCCGCGTTGGACGCGCATGGCGATGCTGGCGGCGGAGTTGTCGCCGATGGGGTCTTCGAAGGGGCTGCGCCCTGTGACGAGCGTCCACGTGGTGGAGGCCAGCGCCCACACGTCCTGCTGGGGGGTGGCGGGGTTGGAGGCGTCCTGCTGCTCGGGGGGCGCCCACAGGACGGAGAAGCCGTCGAACGCGCCCACTTCCAGCTCCCCTTTGGGCGAGGCGACGCCGAAGTCGGCCAGGACGGGCTGGCCGTAGGCGTCGAGCATGATGTTGGAGGGCTTGATGTCGCGGTGGACGTAGCCCTGGCGGTGGAAGACCTCGACGCCGCCGCAGATCTGGATCATGAAGTCGAGGGCGCGGTCCAGTGCCATGGGCTTGGCGCGCACCTGGGACAGGACGTCGGCGACGGGGCAGTACTCCATGACCAGGTAGGCCCGCCCGTCCGAGGTGGTGCCGACCCCGTGCAGCTCGACGACGGCGGGGTGCCCCGCCAGCAGGGTCATCGCGTCGGCCTCGCGGTGGAGCTCCTCGGTCCCCCGCGCGTCTCCCTGGGCGCGCACGATCTTGATGGCGACATCGCGCGAGGGCAGCGCCTGGTGGTACAGGTAGACATCGGCGAAGCCCCCCATGCCCAGGGGCCGCACGAAGCGGAACCCGGGGATGGCGGGGCCCGGTACCACCATGCCCGCGGTGCTCATCCCTGCTCCTTCCTGCGCCGCCGGGCCTGGGCGGCGTTGCGGCGCACCGAGCGCAGTGAGAGGGCGCGGCGCGCGCGCTGGATCGGGCCAGTCGTGCGGCGCACTTGGGCGCGCAGGGAGGCGAAGTCCTTCCAGGCGGCGTTGACGTGCTCGCGGGTCGCGCCGTTGTGCGCGAAGTTCGCGATGTCCGCGCGGCGGGCGATGGCGACGGCGGTGGGCACCTCCTGCTCGAAGGGCGTCCACCCGGCGATGACGGCCGCGTTGGCGCCGGAGGGGGCGGCCACCAGGTCGAAGGCGTTGGGCTCGACGATGTCCTGGTCGCCCGACCACTGCCGCGACAGCGACCACGCCGCCTCCTGGCGCGTCTGCCCGGCCTCGACCCAGATCCCGGCGTCGGCGGCCAGGTCCACGACCTCGTCCCAGGAGCCCAGCAGGGCGGCGGCGGGCTCGGCCCGTCTGCGCCTGCGCCTGCGCAGGGCCTTGTACACGACCACGCCGATCACGGGGCCGAAGAGCAGTAGGAACAGGCCCGTGCCGCCCAGGATGAGGCCCCACGGCAGCGAGGCGCTGTCGGGTTTGTCGGTGTCCGCGTTCTGGTCGCGGACGTTGGGGGGCAGTTCGACGGGGGGCTTGGGGGGGTCGGGCGGCTGGAGCACTTGCGGGCGCGGGACCGTCTTGGGCTTGGGGACCTGGGTCTGCGGGGTCTTGTCGCGCGGGGGCGTCGGGTCGAAGACCCCCCACATGCCGTCCTTGAACTCGACCTCCACCCACACGTGCAGGTCGGCGCCGAACAGTTTCACGGTGCCGCGCCGGTTGTGGCCGTCCGCCCCCTCGGCCGGGTAGGCGCCCATGACGACGCGGGCGTTGATGCCCTTGGAGTGGAGGATGAGGGCCATGAGCGCGGCGTACTGCTCGTCGTCCCCGATGAGGTCGGGGGCTTTGAGCATGCGCTCGAGGCGGTCGGTGCGCACGCCCGGCCTGGATTGGACGGTGTTCTCCTGGAGGTAGAAGCCGTTGCCGGACAGGTAGTGCTCGATGGCGCGCGCGGTGGCCAGGGGCCCGTCCGCGTTCTGGGTGGCCTCCAGGGCCAGGCCCTCGAGGCCCTGGGGGAGGTTCTTGTCCGAGTTGGTGAAGGACGCGGCGGGCAGGCCCTCCAGCTCGTCGTCCGTCGCCGCGTCGGCGAAGGACGTTTCGACGGTGTAGGCCATCTGCGGCGAGGGGCTGGTGGTGAGCGCCGTGTTCGCCCATTGGTCGAAGTGGAGGCCCTCGCGCTGCGGGCCCGCGGCGCCGTCCGTGAAGACGATGTTCTCAGGCCGTCCGAGGACGGGGACCCAGGGGCCGCGGAGCTTGTCGGTGGTGACGCTGATGGACGCGGTGGCGGTTCCCGCCCGCCCGGGGATGGCGGTGCCGACGGGGATGTAGCCCTCGGAGGCGGACTCGCCGGCGACGGACATGCCGAAGGTGGTCCCGTCGTAGACGTCCATCGCCGCGATCCGCACGCGCTGCCCGTCGGGCAGTTCGGAGACGGTGATGAGGGCGTCGTCCTTGAGGTCGGTGGAGTAGTGGCGGAATGCGGACAGCGGCGACGGGTAGGTGCGCACGTCGAGGGGCGGGTCGACCAGGTCGCGCCCGACGACGCGGCCGGGCAGGGGCGACAGCGCGATCGTGACCGGCACGGCGACGGCGACGCCCGCGGCGACTATGGTGAGCGCTCCGGCGACGCGCCGCCCGGCGTAGACGGTGGAGCGCATCCGTCCGCCCGCTGCCCCTCCCGCGGGGGCGGGCGCCGAGTCGGCGCGGCCCGCCAGGACGTCCTGTCCGAGGCGGAGGCGCTGGCGCTGGGCGGCCCACGCCCACCAGCCCACGAGGACCACCCACCACGCGGCGACCGCCCATGCGGGCTGTTCCTGGCCGCTGGGGCCGAAGAAGATGGCGACGAAGCCCATGATCCCCATGGGCAGGGTCCCGGCGACCGGCCGCCCGAGGCGGATGGTGATGAGGGAGGAGAGGGTGCCCGCGAGCAGTCCCGTGATCCACGGCACCACCGCGGGACCGGAGTAGGCGGAGATCGGGGGCGTCAGGGTGAGCAGGTCCTTCCAGCTGCGCCACACGCCCAGGACCAGGACTTGGAGGGTCTGGCCGGTGGGCACGAACCCGTTGGCCAGCGTCTGGGGCAGCGCGGCGTAGCCGCCCAGCAGCAGGTAGACCGCTGCCACTGCGGCGAGAACGCTGAGCAGGTCCCAGTGCCAGCGGCTGGCGGCTGTGCCGATCACCAGGCCCGCGGCAGCCCCCGCGCCCGCGGCGAGGAGCCCCTGGCCGTTGCCGAAGACGGGCTCGAAGGCCAGGGCGGGGCCGGCGGCCAGCACCGCCAGCACGAGGACCGACCACCCCGGCAGGGCGGGGCTGGGCCGCCGCAGTCTTTCGGTGAGGCTGCGCAGGCGCGCGCGCGTGGTCCTGGCGCTGCCGTAGCGCCCCGAGGGCACCGCGGTGGCCGCCCAGGCGACGTTCTCGCCGGGGGCGGGGGGCGGGGGGACCTCCTCGGCGGCGGCGCTGTGCACGCGTTTCCGTGTGATCTCGATGGATTCGCTCACGTCAGGCCTCCGGCGATGATCAGCCTGGGCAGGTCCTTGAGGGTGGGGCAGTCGAGCAGGACGCCGCCGCCCACGGCGCTCCTGCCCCGGTCGGCGGAGGGGTCGATGCGCACGATCGAGACGGGGACGTCCACGGGCGTCAGGCGGGACAGGTGGGCGGCCTGTTCGTCGGTGGTGGAGGCGGGCACGACGATGGTGACCGCGGAGGCGCCGGGGCGGTCGTCGATGACTTCGCGCACCCGGCGGAGGAAGTCCCCTCTGGGCGCGGTCCCCAGCTCTGCGAGGGCGTCGAGCATCCGCATGGCCGAGGTGGTGGGGATCCACTCGGAGGCGGTCGCCAGGGACACCGTCCGGGATTCGCGCAGGTTGGCCAGCCCCAGGGAGGCGACGGCGGAGACCGCGGTCTCGAAGGGGTCCTGATCCCAGGAGCCCTCCGTGTTGTCGAGGATGACGAGGTGGTGGGAGCGGTGGGTCTCCTCGTACTGGCGGACGATGAGCTTGCCCAGGCGCGCGCTGGACGCCCAGTGGACGGAGCGCTGGTCATCGCCGGGCTCGTAGTCCCGCAGCGCGTGGAAGGACACGTCGGAACTGGACAGTTTCGCGGTGACGACCCCTTCGATATCGACTTGGAAGCCTGTGGCGTCGAAGGGGACGCGCACGGTCCGGGGGTGGACGTGCAGGACGACCGGCTCCCCCCACTCCCGGACGCGGCGCACGAGGCCGAGGGGGTCGGTGCGCACGGAGCGCGCGGGACCGACCTCGATGACGCCCCGCCGTTTGGAGCCGACCAGGAAGATGTCCTCCCATTTGCCCCGGGCGCGCAGCGGGGGGACCACGAACTCCCCGAGGCCCGCGCCGATGGGGACTTCGATGATGCCGGTGCGCGCGGAGCGGGCGCTCCCGTTGGTGACGGTGAGCTGGCCGACGGTGCTCTGGCCGGCGATGATGTGCTCGTTGGTGATGTCGATGGCGACGATGTGCGGGGGGCGCCACGCGACGCGCACTGCGGCGATGACGATGACGACCAGGCTGGCGGCTGTGATGGTGGCCGCCTCGGACCATTGGAGGGTGAGGCCGACCAGGACGGACAGGGCGACCAGGGTGAGCAGTGCCCATCCGGTGGGCGTCACGATGGACAGCCCCCGGCCGAGCGCGCGGACGACCCCCCTCACCAGCCCTCAGCTCCCGAGCGAGGGCGCGGAGACGCCGGTGAGCGCGCGCGTGATGATCCCCTGGGAGGTCGCCCCGGAGAACGCGGCGTCGGGGTCGACGACGATGCGGTGGCCCCAGACGGGCACGGCGAGGGCCTTGATGTCGTCGGGCAGCACGAAGGTGCGCCCTTGGGCGGCGGCCCACACGCGGGCGCAGCGGACCATGCCGATGGCGCCGCGGGTGGACACGCCCAGCAGCGCCGACTCGTCCTCACGGGTGGCCTCGGCCAGCGCCGCGACGTAGTCGAGGACGGCGGTGTCGGCGAAGTTGTCGGCGACGACGCGCGACCAGTGGTCGATGTCGTCGCCGCCCACGACGGGGCGCAGCAGGCGGGAGCGGTCGGGGGCGGCCGATCCTGCCAGGACTTCGACCATCGCGGCGCGGGAGGGGTATCCGACGGATGCCTTCATGAGGAAGCGGTCGAGCTGGGCCTCGGGCAGCGGGTAGGTGCCGGCCTGCTCCACGGGGTTCTGGGTGGCGATCACCATGAAGGGGGTGGGAGCGGGGCGGGAGACGCCGTCGACGGTGACCTGGCCCTCTTCCATGACCTCCAGGAGGGCGGACTGGGTTTTCGGCGAGGCGCGGTTGATCTCGTCCGCCAGGACGATGGAGGCGAAGATGGGGCCGGCCCGGAAGACCCACCGGCCGTTCGACTGGTCGTAGATGTTGACGCCCGTGATGTCGGAGGGCAGCAGGTCGGGTGTGAACTGGATGCGGGAGTGGGAGCCGTCGATGACGGCGGACAGCGCCCTGGCCAGGGCGGTCTTCCCGGTTCCGGGCGCGTCCTCGAGCAGCAGGTGCCCGCCCGAGAACAGGGAGGTGAGCGCCAGGCGCACGACCTGCTGCTTGTCCAGGACTGCGCTGGAGATGGCGTCGACGAGGCTTTTGAAGACCTGCGCGAATTCACCCGCCTGTTCGGTCGAGAGCGTCATTCATGTCCTTCCTCAAAGAATAATTCCCAACAAAGTATAGGTGCTACAGAGCACTCAGTCGTCGTCATCGTCCTCCACCCAGCAACTGGTCACATGCCGGTCCATGCCCGCGAAAGCGCCCGCTGAGGTCGCCTGGGTGGGCAGGCCCGTCACCGTCCAGTTGCCCTTGGCGTCGAGCCGCCACTTGCCGCGCTTGCGCGGGTGGTCCTCGTCCTGATAGGTGTACACGTAGCACGTGAGCGTCGCGTCCGGGGCGAACTGGTCCGCCCTGGTCGCTGAGATGCTGAACGTCCCGCACGGCGTGCCCCAGCAACTGCCCAGGCCTCCCCATGTCTCCTCGATGTACTGGGGGTCCTCCTCGGTCCACACCTCCTTCTCGACGGTGCGCTCGGCGCCCGAGGCGTTCGTCAGCGTGACCACGACCGTGTACCTGTTGAGCGGGGCGAGGCCGGAGAAGACAGCCGACGAGGGGGGCGGCGAGCCGAACTGGGGCGCAACGCCCCCCTCCTTGATCGAAGCGTGCGCCCTGACGATGTCGGCGTCCGCCGGGATGTTCCACGTCGCTCTGATGCTCGTCCCATCGGCCTTGGCCTTGACCTTGAACTTGGGCACGTTGCCGGCCTTGGGGGTCCCCGAGGCCGATGTGGCGGACGAGACGACCTTGGTCGCGTCGACTGCGGTGGCGGTCTGGCAGAAGAACAGGGTGACCGGCGTGTTGGAGGCGCCCAGTCCCCCGATGACCTCCCCGTCCTCCACCTCGTCACCAGCCGCGCACGCGGCCTCGGAACGGGCGTAGCGCAGGGTCAGCTGCCTCGCCTCGTACCCGTTGCCGGGGACCTTGGCCAGGCCCACGACCTGTAGTTCACCGGCGTTGCCGGTGGGCTTGAGGACGGGCGCCGTCGGGGGCAGCGGGTTCTTGACCAGGGTGGACACGCTGATCGACGCCGCGTTCGAGTACCCGTCCGCGTTGACCACGGTGACCGTGATGGTGGCGGAGCCGCCGGAGGGCACCGACACCTCCTTCTGCGTCGCGCCCGCGCTGACCGGGTACGGCCGGGAGTCGACGGACACCGTGCCGTCCGCCCAGCCGGAGGAGTGGTGGGACCCCAGCTTCCACGTCACGTTGAAGCTGGTGGTGCCGTCGCCGGTCCCCCCCACTACCATCGCCTTCAGGTCACGGGGGGGTTCCGGGGCGCTGGGGAGGGTGACCCGCGTGGAGACCGCCGCCGAGCGCCTGCTGTTCGTGTCGATCGCGACGACCGAGACCGTGTACGACTCACCAGGGGTCAGTCCGCTCCTGGTGTACCAGGTCGGGGAGGCGGGGACCTGCACGGTGCCGCCGCCGCTGCCCGTCACGGCCACCTCGTAGTTCACGATGCCGCTGCCCTGCTGATCGGGGGCGCTCCAGCTCGCGGTGAGGCTCCCGTTGCCCGGAGTCACCTGGAGGCGCCGCACGCCGGACGGATCGGGCGAGAAGTCGAGGGTGTTCGACGGGGCTGAAGGAGCCGAGTCGCCCTTGTTGGTCCTCACGACGGCTGTGAAGGAGTGGGGCCCCGGACCGAGCGGGGAGACGAGGCAGGGCATCTGCGGCTCGCAGTCGTAGCCAGTCCCCGTGTTCACGTCGGTCACCCGGTAGCCCTTGACGACGAAGTCGGCGCCCTGATCCGCATTCTTGATGAAGAGGCCGGCGGCTCCGACCCCCTGGGCGCCGCCCCGGCTCTCCGCGCGGACGCTGACGGGCGCAGCGGGCTTGGTCTGCCTGACCTTGACGGTGATGGTGTTGGAGACCGTGCGGCTGCTGTCCCCGGGCGCGTCCGTGATGCTGTACTGGTAGGTGAATTCGGCCTTCGCTGGATCGGGTGTGATGGTGACGGAAGTCCCACTCCAGGTCACGGTGCTCGCGCTCCCAGCGGCGACTCCAGGGCCGGAGTCCACCACCTGGACGGGGCCGATGGCGCCGATGACGTTCCTGGACGCCACGTCCACGGTGACCGACCCGTTGCGCTCAACCTCGAGTTGGATGGGGCTGACCTGCATCTTCGGCTTCGTCGTGGAGACGACCTCGACGGGGACGGAGGCCTGGACGGGACCGGAGCCGTCGTCGACGCTCACCACGATCGAGCCCGCCGCACCGGTTGCCGTCCCCGCAGGGGCCGACACCGTCAGCGCAGTCCCGGAAACGGAGGCGGAGACGCTGTCGGGCTTGGACACCAGCGCGTATGCGAAGTCCCGGGGGTTGGCGCCGTCGGGGTCGGTGACCGCGAGCGCCAGGTTCTGCGTGACGGGGTCCTCCCCCGCGCCGACCCGGACGGGCGTGGGCGTGAGCGTGGGCGGCTGGTTCGACGCGGGCCGGACGATGAAGGTCAGGGACAGCCTGGCGCTCAGCGCCCCCGAGTCGCTGGAGGATCCGTCGGAGACGTCGAGGGAGACCGTGGCGCTGCCCGAGAAGCCCTCGCGCGCGTGGACGTCCACGGAGCCCTCCCCGTTGGCCGCGGCCTGGTCGATGCCGTTGGAGGAGACGATGGATCCGCCCTCCGACAGGCGCGCCGAGCGCCCGGGGCGCACGGTGGTGTAGTCCGCCAGGGCCAGGGTGCGGCTCTCGCCCGCTTTCATCTCGATGGGCATGCCCTCGGATCTGACCGTTGGCGGCGTGGAGTCCAGTCCGGGCACCGAGACGACCGCGGAGTTGGACAGGGAGTCGGAGTCCGTGACCGTGTAGACGACCAGGCGCCTGCTCGCCTGGGGGGTGATGAGCAGGTCCTGGCCGTCGACGACGACGCCCGGATCGGAGGTGGTGACCACCAGGTCGGAGACGCTGCCGTCGGGGTCCTCGTCGTTCTCAGTGACCCGCACGCGCGCGGCGGAGCCGTCGGAGGGCAGTCTGTCGAAGGAGAGGGAGTCGTCGCGGGCGATGGGCGCCTTCAGGGGGGCGTTCGCGGAGACGTAGGCGGTCAGCTGCCCGCGGGAGCTGCCGCCGCGCCCGTCGGAGACGCCGTAGGACACCAGGTAGGTCCCCTCTGCCTCGGGCGTCGTGATCGTCACGAAGTCACCGGAGGCGGTGGGCGCCAGCCTGGGGTCGGAGGCAGTGAGGCCGTCCGCGTCCAGGGCGAGGGGGTCCCCATCGGGATCCACGTCGTTGGCCAGGACGTTGACGGACACCTGGCGGCCGGGGCGCACCAGGACGGTGTCGGGCACGGCAGCGGGGTTCTGGTTGAGGGAAGCGGGGGGCGCGATGCCGACGCGGACCCGCGCGGTGCCGCGCGCGCCCCGGCGGTCCTCGACCACGTAGGTGAAGACGTCAGTGCCCGAGGCGCCCTCGGCGGGCGTGTACTCCAGCCAGGAGTCGCGCACCACCGCCGTGCCCTTGGTGGGCTGCTGGTCGGTGCCGACCAGCCACACGGAGTCCCCGTCGGGGTCGACCCCGGCCAATGGCACGGGGATGCGCGTCGTCTGTTTGCTGGCCGCCCACGCGGTGAGGGCCTTGGGCCTGGGCGGGTTGTTGGCCTCGGAGTCGGGGACCACTTCGAAGGTGACCGTCGAGGCGGCGGTGTTCCCGGAGGAGTCGATGACCGAGTAGACGACGGAAAGCGTGCCCGGGGTGCCGCCCGCTTCGATGCGGACCTCGTTCCCGGTGACGAAGGGTGTGCCGACCGAGGGGTTCGCCTCGTAGTTCAGGGTGGGTTCCACCGAGAGGCTGAGCCCCCCGGGCGAGCGGTCGTTGTCGAGGACGGAGGCGGTGCCGACGTCGCCGACGCGCACCTTGACGGTGTCGGGCTGCAGGACGGGCGGCAGGGAGGAGTTCGTCTCGGAGCCGGGGACGACGAGCACCCGGGCCGTGGCCGAGCCGTAGCCGTTGGAGACCGTGTAGGTGAAGGACACGGACTCCCCGATCCCCGCTGGCGAGCTGACGCGCAGCAGGTGGCGGTCCAGCAGGGCCACTTCGAGCCCGGAGTCAGCGGGGACGTCGACGGACTGGACCACCAGGACACCGCCGGAGGGGTCGGTGTCGTTGCCCAGCGGCGCCACCAGAACGGATCCGCCCGCGGGCAGGACCGCCAGGTCGTCCTCGGCGATGGGCCCGGAGGCCTCGTCCGCGGGGATGACGTCGACGCGGATGATGCCGATCTTCTGATCGGCGCCGTCGGTGACCGTGTAGCTGAACTGGTAGGTCCCCTGGGCGGTCGCCGTGAAGTCGATGGTCCCGGCCTCCAGGTCGGGCAGGGCGGTGACCGAGGCGGGGGCCGAGATCCCGACGAGCCGCAGGGGATCGCCGTTGGGGTCGGTGTCGTTGGCCAGCGGGTCCAGGGTGATGGTCTCGCCCTCGCGCGCCACGTAGAAGTCGGCGTTGGCCGACGGGGCCTGGTTGCCGGGCTCCTGCACGTCGACCTTGAGCGTTCCTTTGCCCTGCGCGCGCCCGTCGGAGACGGTGAGGTCCACGGTCTTGGGACCGGCCCCCGCGCCGAGCTCGCGGATCTGCAGGGTGCCGTCCTCGGCGAATTGGACGGAGAGGCCCTCGGGGGCCTGGGCGTCCTGGAGGAAGACCTGGTCGCCGTCGGGGTCGCGCCAGTCGCCCAGGACGTTGTACTGGATCTGCGCGCCCTGCCCGATCTTGACGGTGGGGACGGTCCTCTGCTCGGGCGCGGCGTTCTCGCTCCACGGGTGGACGGAGACGCGGACGGTGGCGGAGTCGGTGTCCTGCCCGTCCGAGGCCTCGTAGGTAAAACTGGTGGACCCCGTCTGCGAGTCGGCGACATCGGTGATCTGGAGGGCGCGCCCTCCCCGCGTGGAGAGGACCGTCCCGAAGCCGGGGCTGGAGGTCGCGCGGGCGGTGAGGACGTCGCCGTCGGAGTCGGAGTCGTTGTCCAGGACGGTCAGCAGGGTGGAGCGCCCGGGGCGGACGCCGAACTCGTCGTCCTCGGCGTCGGGCGGGGTGTTCTGCTCCTTGCGCTCGGGGTCTTCGACTTCGTCGATGAGGTCGGTGGTCTGCTCCTCCTCCTCGGACTCGGCGAGCTGCTGCTCGACTTCGTCCCAGTTGTCGACGATGGTCATGTTCTCGTCGGGCAGCCACACGGATCCGAGGGCCACGTCGTTGAGGACGATGGCGGAGCGGTTGGTGCGGAATACGACTTCGCGAGCGGATTTGAGGGTGTCGACGACGTCGTTGGTGTCCTTGCTGGGATCGGCGCACGAGCGCAGGTAGGCGCCGCTGCCGGACCAGGCGCCGTAGGCGCAGCCCATGTGCCACACGGGGGCGGCGGGGCTCCCGCTGGCGCCCGTGTCGACGACGGAGGGCTCCCCGCCTTTGAGGGGCACTCCGACGAGGCTCGTGGGGGTGGCCAGGTAGACGGAGTCCGCGTCGGCGCCGGGCTGTTGGAGCACGGCGCCGGGCGCGATGCCGTAGTCGGTGAGGCTGTACGCCTGACCGTTCGGCAAGTACAGGATATTGCCCGTGGTATCGAATGCGACCGGATGATTGCCGACCGCCGTCATCGCGAGGGTCGCGGCGGGGTCGATCCCCTTGATCCGGGACTTATTGACCGACTGGACGGTTCCTTTTGGTGCGACTGTGACCAGAGTGCCGTCCGAGGCGCTGAGGGAGAACGCGGTGCCGTCGACGGCCACCGTCGAGGCCCCCGCGCCCTCGCCGCTGTCGAGCGCGGCCCCGTCCCCCAGGTCCGCGGCGACCGGGCCCTTCGCGCTGGTCACCCAGAAGGTCCCCTCGGCGGGATTGTAGACGCCGAGGGTGTCCCCGCCCTGTGTGGCGACCGCCCCCGAGGGGAGCGCCGTCGCCGAGCCGAGCGCCACGGCGGTGACGTTGATGGGGGCGATCGTCGAGGTCGCCCGGTCCGTCATGGTGACCGTCTCGCCGGCCTGCCCGATGTCGAAGTTCGCGGACTCCGCCCTCAGGGCGCCGTCGAGGACGCGGGCGTCGTAGTTGAGATGGCCGACCATCTGTTTGGATTTGTCGATGACCCAGATGCCGCCGTCGTCCACGTCGACGTGGGTGACCTCCATGCCCTTGTACAAAAGACCAAGGACCGACACGAACAGCACCACAGTGATGACGAACAGCGCAGGCATCCGGCGCTTCATGCCTCTCACAGCCCATCCCCACCTTTCATCACGTGCCGCTGGTCGGATTTCAGGCCCGTCTCCCTAGTGTCGCACGAGTCGTTACTCCACAGAGAGTTGCCAGGTAAGCGTTTCGGGCCGGGGTACACACTAATTAACGCGGGGTCCCACTGCCATTCGACAAATCCGACCACTGCCCATCATGCCGGAGCGGAAGGGCCCCCGAGACGGACTTTCGCCCCGATCAGCGGGCGCGACGGAAGTGAAAGTAATCAAATAATGAACTGTCTCACCAGGTGGGATCCGAGGGCGGGGGCCTGTTGCGCCCGCCATCGACGGCACCAGCGGCCGGGCCCGGCCGCACAGGGGCTCGGCCCGGGGGACGAGGAGGCCTTCGGGCAGGGCACGGGACGGCCCGCGCCGCCCGCGCGCGGGCCTCACTTGCCCAGGGCGAACTCCCTGGTCACATTGACGTTGGCGGCCTCCGCCTCGTTCTCGATGAGCAGCGTCAGTGTGTAGCCGCTGAGGGAGCCGCCCCCGGACCCGGTCTTCGGTGCGACCGTCCACGACGAGTAGTACTCGCAGTCGGCGTCCGTGCACAGGTCGATGGACCGGTCCCCGACCCGCCAGTTGGTGGCGTTGGACATCAGGGGGGCGATGCTCTGGTCCATGACGACCGTCTTATCGTCCTTGAGCTGGAACTTGCCCCCCTTCGCGGAGGGGTCGTCGAGGACCAGTTCGGTGCCGACCACGGCATCGACCTGGTTCGCCTCGGTGAGGATCTTCTGCTTGTCCCCCTCCGACGCCTGGTCCATGCGGCTCTGGTAGTCCGCTTTCGTCCCGGCCCCGAGGTTCTCGAGCTGGTCGAGGGGCTTGTTGGAGGAGGCCCCCCCGCCGAGCTGCCCGCACGCCGCCAGGGCGCACGTCATCACGGCGACCACGATGACGCCTCCCAGCCTCTTCACAACAGTCCCCATCTTGCCGCCCTTTCGTTGATCGGTTCCAGTGAGGATTCTACCGGGCCCGCGTCCGATCCGGTTTCACTCCGATTGCGGTTGCCATGCGATCTGCGCGCGGTAAACACTGGAACTGCGCGCCACAACCTGCGCGCGCCCCGGCCTCGAGGGCACGGCCTTCACGCGCGCGATGACTGTTCCGTCGTCGGGATTGCCCGAGAGGATCAGGCCGGTCCCACCGAGTTCGCGGAGTTTCGTGACGAATCGATCGCTCATAACGCCGCTGCCCGTGCGCCGCGCCAGCACCATGTGCAGACCCACGTCCCTGGCTTGGGCCAGCAGCGAGTCGAGCGGCTGCAGCATGTTGCTCATACCGCTCGTCAGCATCTCCGCGTCGTCGACGAGCACCCAGACCTCGGGGCCCGACCACCACGAGCGGTCGCGCAACTGCGCGACGGTCACGTCCTTGCCCGGAGCGCGCTTCTTCGTGATCGCGCCCGCGATCGCGCGAAGCTCCCCCTCGATGTCGTCGTTGAGCGAGAGGTAGGCGAGCAGGTACTCATCAGGGATCTCGCCCAACAGGGAACGGCGGGGATCGACAACCACCAGCTTGGCCTCTTTCGGCGTGTTGGTGCGCATGATCTCGTGCGCCATCAGACGGATGAACGAACTCCGACCCGACTCGCCGTCGCCGATCGTGAAGATGTGCTGGTCCTTGAGGGGGTCGAAGACCAACGGTCCGAGGCGCCGCTCCTCCACGCCCAGTACCAGGCACTTGTCGTGCAGTGGGACCGGGGGCTTCTCCAGGGGCGCCTCTTCGACTTCCTCCCCCTCGGGGGCGGCTGCCCGCGCGGCGGCGGCCTCCTCGGCGAGCGCGCGGGTGTACTCTGCCTCCAGCTCGGCCATCGGACGGCTGAGCTCGGGGATGGCGGCCAGCAGTTCGCGCACTCCGACCCGTTCGGGCAACAGCCGCAGGCGCGGCGCGTGCATGCCCCTCGCGGCGGAATTGATCATGGTGATCGACTTGCGCACCCCCTCACTGAGGGTCTCGGGGTCACGGTCCCCGTCGATACGCGGCAAGGTGAGCAGCATCTGGTGCGCGTCCATGTCGAGGCCGCGGCCCGGGCGGTCGACGGGCACGTTCTTCTTGGCCTGCCGGTCGATGATCGAGGCGGACTCGTCGTCGACGCGCAATTCGATCTTCGTTCCGAAGAGGGGTTGGATGTCCATGCGCAGGTCGAGCCAGCGCCCCGCACCGACGATCAGGTGGACGCCGAAGTTCAGGGCGCGCTCCATCATGCGGCCCACGTGCCTGTCCTCGCCGTCGTACTCCTCCTTGAAGGTGGCCCATCCGTCCAAGATGAGGAACACGTCGCCGTAGCCGTCATCCGCCTCGCCGGCAGCGTGCATCCGGCGGTAGTCGCTCATGGTGTCGATGCCGTTCTTGCGGAAGTAGGCCTCGCGGTCCGCCAGAATGGCCTCGATCTCCGCCAGGATACGAGTCGCGCGCTCGTTGTCGCCGCGCGCCGCGATGCCCGCGATGTGCGGCAGGTTGCGCATGGAGGAGAAGGTGCCGCCGAAGTCGAGGACGTAGAACTGCACCTCCAGTGGGGAGGCGGTGAGGGCGAGGGACATGACGAGGCTGCGCAAGGCCGTGGATTTGCCGGTCATCGGGCTGCCGACGACGATTCCGTGGCCCTTGGCGCCGGAGAAGTCGTACTCGAGGGGCTCCTGCTTCTGCTGACGGGGCAGGTCCACGATGCCCATCGGGATCCGCAGGGGCCCCTTGCCGCGCCACGTCTGCGACACCAGTCCCAGGCGCGGGTCCGCATCCAGGTCCCCGAAGAGCATGTCGAGGGTGGGAGGCGTGTCCAGAGGCTCCAGCCAGATCTTGTGCGCGGCCAGTCCGTGCCCCTCCATCCGTTTCACGGCGATGTCGAGCTGGCTCATGTCGGCGTACTGGGAGAAGTCGGGCGCGGCCTCCGCCTCCGCCTCCGGCGCAGGCGCGGGCGCGGCGCCAGGCGGCGGTGGGGCCATCGATCCCGATTGGCGCTCCCGGCCCGCTTGTTGGGAGGAGGGCAGTGCCGTCCTCTCGATAACGACCGCCTCATCGGAGCCGACCCTGTCGGCCAGGAACGGCAGGATGTGCCGGACCTGCTCGTCCTCCGAAGCCGCCTCGTCGGCGACTTTCACCGCGTTGCGCGGCGGAGCGGCCACGTACGAGGCGCGGAAACGCACCATTTCCTCACCACCGGCCAGCAAGTACCCGGATCCGGGCAGCGGCGGCAGTTTGAAGGCCGCGTCGGAGCCGATGATGGAACGGGACTCGCCCGCGGAGAAGGTCTTGAGGCCGATCCGGTAGGAGATGTGCGACATGAGGTCGCCGGCCTTCGTGTCGATGCGCTGCGAGGCGAAGAGCAGGTGGACGGACAGCGAACGGCCCAGGCGGCCGATCGCCTCGAAGACCTTGATGAAGTCGGCGTGGGCGACCAGCAGCTCCGAGAACTCGTCGATGATGACGAAGAGGGCGGGCAGGGGCGGGCCGTCGTGCTTGCCGGCGCGGCGCGCGTTCTCGTACTCCTCGACTTTGGCGAAGTTGCCCGCGGCGCGCAGCAGTTCCTGGCGCCTGCTCATCTCGCCCTGGAGGGCCTCCTCCATTCGGGCGACCAGGAAGGACTCCTCCTCGAGGTTGGAGATCATGGCGGACACGTGGGGCAGGGTGTCCATACCGGCGAAGGTCGCGCCGCCTTTGAAGTCGACGAGGACGAAGTTGAGCTGAATGGGGTCGTGGGTGAGGGCCATGGCGAGCACCATGGTGCGCAGCACCTCGGACTTGCCCGAGCCCGTGGCGCCGATGAGCATGCCATGGGGGCCCATGCCGTTCTTCGCGGACTCCTTGATGTCGATGATGATGGGCGCGCCGGAGTCGTTCAGGCCGAAGGGCACGCGCAGGTACTCCCGGCCCTTGCGGTGGCGCCAGCGCTTGTCCGGGTCGAAGAGGCGCACGTCCCCAAGCCCCAGGAGGTCCATGAGGTCGGAGGACGCCTTCTTCTCCGACTTGGCGCTGATCGCCTGTGCCATGCCCTCAGTGAAACGGGTGAGGCGGCGGGCGATTGCGATGGCCTCGCCGATGCTCATCTGGTCGGGGCGGTACATGAGAGGCGTGGTGTCCTGCTGCACAATCTGTCCGAGGGGCATGGGCACAGCAGAGCGCCTCCCGTCGACGACCTTCTCGCCTTTGCCCATGCGCAGGATGAGACGCAGGGTGGTCGTTGTCTCCAGGTCCTCCCACGTCGTCCTGATCACGACCCTCGTGAGGCCCTCCATCCCCTTCTCCGACATGGGGATCCAGTTCGACGGGTACTCGGCGCCGTCGACGACCAGGAGGATGTGGGGCCTCGGCCCGCGCCCGGCGGACTCCTTCCGGTATTCGCCGCGCGTCTCGACGCTGGGGCCCATGAGCTCGTCGAGCTCCTCCGCGCTGGTCGAGACCATCCGGGCGGGGCCCACCGCGTCCTCAACGTCCTCGGAACGGGAGTGGGGCAGCCATTTCACCCAATCCCACAGGTCAATGGTGTCCTCGCCGGCCAGGACGGCGATCCGCAGATCCGCGGGCGGGACCATGACGGCAAGGTGGGTGATCATGGCGCGCAACTGCGCCTCGGTGATCCTGCGCGGGCCGCACAGCTCAACGGTGAGGAATTGCTCCAGGTAGACCCCGAACGGGGCCAGGCCCAGGTTGGACTGGACATCGACGAACCGTGCGACTGCGGACTGGCAGACGACGTCGGGGTTGGCGAGCACTCCGATCTCCGGGGCCCTGAGGGTTTTCGAGAGCTTCTGCTGGGATTGCCCGAGGCGGACGTTGAGAAAACCGATGTCCTGCGTGCGCCTCCCCCACACGCGGGCCCCGGACTCGGCCAGCAGGACCAGGGAGTCGGGTTCCGGAAGAGTGTACTGCAGGTACTGGTAGTGCTGCTTGGCCGTGTCGCGCACGACTCTGCGCGTGTCGGCCAGGTAGGCCAGGTACTCGCCGCGCATGTCGGCGACCTTCGCGCGGTAGGCGCTGACCTGGCGGTACATCTGCATACCGACCATGGAGACCATCGCGAAGACCATCGCCCCGGCCATGAAGAGCATTCTCGGGTTGTTCGTTTGGGAGAGGGCCATGAAGGCCATCATGCCGACCGATCCGAGCATGGGGACGATGGAGGTGAGCAGGTTGGACGCGTTGGGCGCCTCCTCGCGGTCCGGCGGCGGCTCCAGGACGAGCTCGCCCTGGGGCCGTGTGGGGATGTTCTCCTCGCCGGCCTCAGATTCCTGCTTCTGCCTGACGGCCTCTTGCTTCTTCCTGGCCAGTCGTGCCATGTCTCCTCCGAATGCCCTTTTTTACCGGTTGATTATACCTGCTGGAACCGCCTGCCCCTCCCCGCGGCCCCGCAGCGCTCCGAGAGCGAACGGGCCGTGCGGACAGCACTGGCACACGGCGCCGCACACGTGAAAGAATACACGGAGCGGCGAATCCTAACCGTATGTCATGAAAGACAATAGAGAACAGGAGCGACGTGTCAGATCTGCTGGTGCCCTTCACACTCCGCCTGCCCGACGCCTCCTTGCGCGATTGCGCGGCCTCCCAGGGAACCCCCCTGTCCGAGGCCCTCGACTCGTTAGGCGTGGATCCCTCTTGGGTCCACTTGTGCCGTGTTTCCGGTTCCTCGGTGAAGCCGACGGACCGCGTAGGCGTCGAGGTGGCGGCGGGGGACGTCATCATGTTCGTCGCGGATCCCTCCGCGATGCTCTCCCACCAGGGGTGGCCGTTCCGCAGCCCGCACGGGAGCTCCGAGGCGGAGGCTGATTCCCCCTCGCGCGCCCGTGCGGTGTCAGCGGGGACCCTGGTGGGGTCCGCGCTGGTGGTCGTTCTCGTCGAGGTGTTCGTCTTGGCGAGCCCCTTCGTGTGGGGGTGGCAGCCCGACCCGGTGTCCCGGTTGGCCTTCGGCTCGCTGAGCGTTTTCTACGCGCTGGTGCTCGGGTACATCGCCCCCGCCTGGGCGCGGACGGAGTGCGTGGCGGCGGCCAGCGTCGTGTTCGGCCTGGCCTGCCTGCAGATCGTTCCGGCGGACAATCCGGTGGGCTCCGCCGTCGCCCCCATCGTCGTGACGTGGGGCGGGCTGTTGTACTGCTTGTCCTACGGGGTGCGGCGCGTGGAGGGCGCGGAGGACGCGATCTCCGTTCCCCGCGCGGCATGGGCCGTGGCAACCGCGTGCGCCACCCTCATGATCCTCGGGAACTCCCTGGTGGCGCGCCCGGCGTTCCTGGCGGTCGCAGCAGGAGCGGCGCTGGTGTGGCTCTCGCCCCAGCTGACTGTGCGCGCCGGATCTTTCGTGCTCATCGACATCAGGGAGGTGATGACCGTGGCGCTGCCGGGGCGCCAGCAAGAGCCGCCGAAGCCGAAGGCGATGAACGCGCGCGCCTCCCACGAGGCTTACACCTCGGCCCGGGTGCGCTCCCACGTGGTTGTGGCGCTCGCGTGCCTGCTGTGCGTGCTGGGCGGCATGGGGTCCGGGGCGTACCTGGGCACACAGGAGTGGCACGGGCGCGCGGCTCTGGTGACGATCGTGGGCGGCGCCCTGTCCCTGGGTTTCGCGGCGCGCGTGCAGCGCGGCGCGTCGCGGATGCTCCTGATCGCCTCATCCGCCGTGCTCGCCTCCGCCGCAGCCGCCTCCGCTGGGGTGTCGGCGGACGTTCCCGGCGGCTCGGCCGCCCTGCTCTCGTGCGCCGCTTTCCTGCTGGTCGTGCTCTTCATCCGCGACACGCGCAAGACATCGGCCTCACCTTTGGCCGGCCGCCTTCTCGACGTGCTCCAGGCCTTCGCCATGGTCGTGGTACTGCCGTCGTCGGTCTACGCGTCGGGGCTCTTCGACGCGATCCGCCAGGCGGTCTAAAGAGAGAGCGGCGCGTCCAGTGCCGCGCGCCGCTCCTTCGTTACTCGTCCTTCTTCTTGTGGTAGCGGGGAGAGGTGCCCAAGGCGGAGCGGTCCGGGTGCGCGCGGGCGACCTCCGCGTCCACGCCCCGGTACACGTACGAGGCATCGTCGAACACCGATTGGGTCGCTAGGACGCCGTCGCGGTAATCCGCCACCGTCTGGGCGCTGGGCTCGTTCCCCGGGATCTTGTCGAGGAGGGGGTTCTCGTCCGGGAACTGGGTCGGATCGGTTGTGTCCAGACCGTTCGGATTGAGCAGGGGCTGGCCCGTCGGCCCTTTCGTCGCCGAATGGACCAACGCCTGCACCACCTGGTTCCCCGTCGCATCGGGCCACCGCTGCATTGACACCGCCAGGAATCCAGCGACAATGGGAGCCGCATACGACGTGCCCCATGAATCAACGATCTGGCCAGTGCCCAGCTTATGGCGGGTGATCCTATCCCCCGGGGCCAGAACCGTCAGGCCGCGCCCGTAATTGGAGAAACTCTGCATATTGCCACTCAAATCCGACGCCCCCACACCCACAGTCCCATTCACAGAAGCGAGGGAATCAGCAGGATCCTGTGCGCCGTCGTTGCCAGAGCCCACGACCACGACAACACCGCGCGCAATCGCGCCCGCAACCGCTTCGCGCGCGAGCCGCACGAGATCGCCACCGCCAAGGGATATCGAGATCACACGCGCCCCGTCGGCGACTGCGGCATTGATCGCGTCGTCAATGTTACTGTGCTCGCATTCTGCCCCGTAAGTATCGGCTGACGACGGCGTGGCGTAGTTGATGATCTCCGCCCCGCGCGCGACCCCGTAACCCCGTGCGGCGAGGATCGACACCATCGCCGTCGCGTGCGAACGGCTTTCATCCGTCGCAGTGAAAGAGCACATCGGTTTGACCGTGATGCTGGCCCCCTGGATCTCGGGCATACTCGTGTCCGCAGGGCCGTCGATCACGCCGATTTTGATGCCTTTACCCGTGAATCCCGACGCCACCTCGTTGTCCACGCCCAACGCCGCCACATACCCTTGCGTCGTGATCTCATCGACTGCGCGCGCACCAGGCGCGCCCGCGAGGCACAGCCCCACGGCAAGGCCCATCGCAACCATGACGCGGGCGAGGCCCGCGCCGACAACAGGGTCGCCGACACGGGCCGCGCGCTCACACTTCATCCTCACAACCCCCACTCGTCCAGGTCGATCTCGAATACGACGCCATCATTCTCCGAACCCGGCCCGTGCGCCGGATCCCATACCGGACCCGTGTCATCGGTCTGGTCGGAGAACAGGCCGGAGAAGCCACGGCGTTTCTTCTTCTTGTCGTCGCCGGGAGCGCCCGCGCCGGCACCGGCGCCCGCGCCTCCCATGCCCATCATACCCGCACCATTGGCCCCAGCAGCGCCCTTGAGACCGGCGCCCGCGCCCTTGAGACCAGCGCCAGCACCAAGGCCGACGGCACCGCCCTTAGCACCAGCGGCACCGGCCGCTCCGAGCCCACCGGCTCCAGCGAGGCCCTTCAGGGCACTAGCGGCACCGGCGCCCAAGGCGCCAGCGGAGGCCGCCTTGGACATATCGGTCACACTGGAGGGGATTTTGTAAGAGGGGTCCCACCTGGGGTCGGAGTAGTCCGTGACAGAGGGCGGCGTGTAACCGCCAATGGCGCCATTGGGGGTCACTGTCTGGTTTATCGGACTTTCCAGCAGCTTGTCAGTGTCCAAACCGTCAAGATTCGTATGAGAGGGATCGTCCTGGGAGAGCCCTGACCGCTGGGACCCGTCCGACATCCAGTCGGCATTCCCAGCCGCGTAAGGATTGTCGCTGGTGGAACCGCCAAGGGAACCCGCGGTGCCCAAGCCACTGGAACCGCCTAGGGAACCCGCGGTGCCCAAGCCACTGGGATCATAGCCGCCAACACCAGAGCCATCACCGATAGCACTGGGATCGTAACCGTCCAGACCACCGCCGATACCACCAGCTCCGAGGTCGTTCGGGTCGGTGATCCCCGGCATTGCAGTGGTGGGCGAGTAGTCGCCACCAGTGTTCTGCCCGCCTTTGTCAAGATTCGCCTGCATGCCGTCGGCGCCCTGATTGAGCTGATCGTTCAGCTGGTCGAGTACGCTCTGGCAGTACTCATTGCGCTCTTTCTCGCGTTTTTCCTCCTGATGGTCGAACCACCAGTCCGCAGCAACGGAGAAAATCCCTACGCCTGGATTAACAATCCTAATCACGGTTCCTGGCACACTATGCAGGCTGTCCTTGAAGTCCTGCTCCGCGGGGCTCAGGAGTTCATCCGACACATTCGTATTGAACTTATCGCGCGCATCGCGCATGACGGCACGCGCTTGAGCCACCGACCGGTGCCCCTCCTCCAGCTGGTTCCGGGTCTGTTGCAGGTCATTGCGGAAACTCTTCGCCCATTCGCTGATCGCTGAGCGCACTTCCTGCGAATGGTACCCATTGTCGCGCTCGTACTGCGTCACCAGATCCGAGCATTCCTTGATCTTGTCCAGGACAAGCTGGTACGCCTTCTCGTCCTCCGTGTCATCGTAATGCAGGTCAGCCACGGCCTGCAGGCGCTCATAGGGCGACTGGCCCTTCTCCTGAGGCTTCTCCTCCTCACCGAACAGCCAGTCCCAGAAACCGCCCCGATCATCCTCGTCGCTCACTATTGCTCCTTTCTCTTCCAATAACTCAACCACACGAACAGCGGAAGGCGACGACCTACAAACGCCGTCATATGCGTTTTAACCGCCGCTCAAGTCCATTGCGCCGCATAACTTGAACAGACTCCTAAATCGCATAAGTAGCGGACGGTTTATGCGTGGAGGGAGCAGACGAAGACGTCGACGCGTCGTATCCCGACGACGACGAGGGCGCCGACGCACCGTACCCCGACCCCGCAGGAGCGGAAGGAGTCCCGGTAGCCATCGACGGCGTCGTCGTCGGGCTGTAGTCTGGGCCGCCGCCCAAGCCACTCGCCGCTTTCCTGAAGCTTTCCGCGATCTCGGCGTCGTTCTCCTCGTAGTTCGCCACTTGGGTCTCCGAATTCTTGAGCATTTCACGCAATTGCGTGATACGGGTGTCGAGGTTCGTGCTCGTGGCGTCCAGCAAGGACTTGTACTTCCCGCAGATCGCCGTCGGCCCCGCCTCGGACCCCCACTTGAGCGATGTCTGCTCACGTTCGATGGCTTTCAGGCCATCGTTCTGCGCGCCTGTCAGCGCATCAACGCCGCCCGCCGTTCTCGTGCGGGCGCCGTTCTCCTGGTCCGGGTCGATCCCGCCAGTTCCCTCGGCTTCACCAGCCATAGCCCTCTCCTTTCAAACTGTTTTGAATCCATAATGGACACTAAAGGCTCTGGGTGTGGGACGGTTGAGACCGTCCCACACCCAGCCCGCCCGCTCGTCTCACGACGCTATGCAGGACGGGCACGCCGACGAGCGAAGCACTACCGAAGTTACCACTTCTGCTTCTGCTGCTGCTCCATTTCCTGGTACCTCTGGGCGGCGGCGTCCACGCCCCCGCCGACCTCGCCGAGGATTCGCTTCAACTCGGCCATGCCCTCGTTCCATTTCATCTTCGACTCGTTGTAGGCGGCCTGGGCCTCGCCCTCCCATGTCACCTTCTGCAACTCGGTATCCATATCACTGAGGATCTGCTCAATGTCCTGGGCACCGGTCTTGATGTCTGTCGCCGCCTGCGCGAGGTGGGCGAAATGTACCAGAATTCCGTCACTCATGATTCACACTCTCCTTGTCTTGGTGTTAACGATCACAGGGCGCTGGTGTACTTGCCCATGTCCGCGGCCAGGTCCTCTTCCTGCTGCGAGTAGGCGCGCGAGGCGCCGCCGAGCTTCTCCACGAACTCGCTCAACGCGTTCGTCGTCTTGTCGGCGTTATCCCTCCACTGCTGCATGAGCTGGCCGAAGCGCTGCGCAGCAGGCCCCTGCCACACTGCGCCCACATTCGCCAAGTCGCCCTCGAGCCTCTTGAGACGGGCCTGCAAACTGCCCTGCGCGTTGGAAATGGTGTTGGCGGCCTGCTGGAGGGCGCCCTCACCTACTTGCATCCCTGAGTTTCCAGCCATGAGGTTCCTCTCCCTCTTGCAAATCGGTCAATTTTTCTCGGTAACCGTGCGATGCGCCGGCGCTCCGATGGGTTTACTATATGCACGTCCCCCGCCCAATGTATAGCCCCTAAGAATAATTCCAACTATTTTACCATTCGGTACGCGAACGATGGATCCCCTAGACTCGTGAGGGGAAGGAAGAAGGCACAGATATGGCCCCCACCGATCAAGGCCCTTTTTTGATTCCGATCACAGTCGCGTACGGGCGGCGCACGGCCGATATCACCGTCCCGTCGCAGATGATCCTGGCGGAACTGGCGCCCGCTCTCGCCCAGGCCCTCGAAGAGGGCTCACCGAGCCTCGAGCGCCCCATCTCGATCCTGTCCGGCTCCCGCGAGCTCTCCTACTCCCAGACCCTCGCCTCCCAGAAGGTGGGCCCTGGGGCGACCCTCACCCTCTCGCAGGTCCGGGACCCCGCGCCTCCCCGCGTCTACGACGACCCCGTCGAAGCCATCGGCGACCAAGTCGAGAAGAACGTGCCCGCGTGGACCAGCACCTCCTCCACCGCCCTGGCCACGGGGGTGTCCACAACCCTCTTGGTCCTCACCGCCTACCTGGTCGCCACATCCGGCCAGAACCTGCTCAGCGCCCTCATCGCGGGCTTCGCCGCCGTCATCGCCACGGGAGTCGCCGCCCTGGTCGCTCGGACGAGCCCCACCGGCGGCCTCGCACTGGCGCACACGGCCCCCCTGCTCGGCGGCGCCGCCGCCGTGTCCTTCGCGGACGCCACGACACCCGGAGGGGCCTGGATCGCCGGCGGGATCGTCATCGCCATCTCCTCGATCGCAACATTCGTCCTGCCGGGGGCCCTGCGCGTCAGCGCCATAGCCCCCGCCACCGTCGGAATCGCGCTCACACTCATCGGATTCTGCATCCTCGCCTTCCCCTCGGTGCCCAGCGGGCCCGCAGCGCTCATCACCCTCATCCTCGCAGTCATCCTGCTCCTCGCGCCCGCTCTGGTGGTCGCCCGCCCCCAAACCCTCGACGTCGCCTCCACGGGCGCCATGCAGGGCGGCGGACTGCGCGCGGCCACAGTGGCCCCCAGGTTCCGCGCCGCACGCGTCGCCGTGCTCAGCGTCGCCTCCGGCGCCGCAGCCGCCCTCCCCCTCACCTGCGCGCTCACAGTGTTCGGATCGACACTCCAGTCCGCACCGGAGGCGGGCAACCCGGCGCGCCAAACCCTCGACCTCCAAGCGGACCCATGGGGGATCGCCCTGGTCGCGACGATCGGCCTGGTCCTCACACTCACCGCCAGGACCCAGCGCTCGCGCGCCGAGGTCCTCATCCACACGATCACCGGCACCGCGCTGATCGCCTTCGCGTGCTTCGCCGCCGCCTCCACCCACCCCGCGGCCGTCCCCGTCGCCGCGGCGGCCGGCCTCATCGCCAGCTTCCTGCTGCTCGCCTTCGCAGTCGTCGCACCGGGCGCCCGCCCAACCCTCTCCCGCGTGGCCGGAGCCCTCCAACTCGTCGGCCTCGTCGGCGCCTTCCCCCTCGTCATCATGTGCTGGGAGCTGTTCTGAACCATGGCATCCAACAAAGACCTCCTCAACGCCCAGCGCTACCAGAGGCAGCGCCTCACCACCGTGTTCTCCATGGGCCTGCCCGGAGGACAGGAGACCGAACCCACCTCCATGACCGGCCCCATCGCCGTCGGCGCGATCCTGGCGGTCATCATGGTCGTCGTCGCGGCCCTGCTGGGCAAATTCGCGCCCGCGCTGCCCGACAACTGGGAGAACGGAATGCTCATCACCGTCAAAGACTCCGGTGAGCGCTACTACACCTCCAAGGGCACCCTGCTGCCCCTCGGCAACATCACAACCGCGCGCCTGGCCAGCGCCGCGGGCGAGATGTCCATCTCCTCCGTCTCCGCCAGCGCGCTCGCCGAGATCCCCCGGGGCACGCCCATCGGCATCATCGGCGCGCCCGACGACGTCCCCTCCTCCGAGAACCTCCGCTCCGACCAGTGGACCGCCTGCGCCATCGGCACCGTGACGCGCACGTGGGTCGCCGGAGCCCCCCAGTCCCTCGTCGACAACGGAACCGCCCTGGTGCGCTCCGAGGGCACCGCCTACCTGGTCTCCGGAAACGCCAAGTACCGCATCGAGGACTCCGCCCTGTCGGGCGTCCTCATCGCCCTGGGGCTCGAGTCCTACAGCATCGTCGAAGTGGATCCGTCCTGGATCGCCGTCTTCGCCGACGGCACCCCCATGGGACCGCTCGTCATCGACCGCGCGGGCACTCCCGTCACAGGGCTGCCCGCCTCCGTGTCGTCACCAGTCATCGGCTCCGTGCTGGCCGCCCAGGGCGACGCCCGCAAGTACATCGTCACCGCCGCCAGCACCATCGCCCCCCTCACTGAGGTGACCGCCGCCCTCTACGCCCTCGGCTCGCCCGCGCTGGCCCAGCCCACCACCGTCCCCGTCGCCGAACTGGCCACCCTCACGATCGACACGAAAGGGGTGGGCCCCACCGACTGGCCCGCGGCCATCAGCGCGCCCAACCCCGCCAACGCGCCCTGCGCGACCCTCGACCTGACGGGGACGACCCCAACCGCCAAGCTCAGCACCGCGCCACTGAGCTCCCTGGCGCCCGCGGACGAGTCCCAGTCCAGCAGCGGGTCCGCCCCGTCCGCCTCCGACCCCTCCGCGGGCGACCTCGGCGTCGGCACCACCGACGTGACATCCGGCTCCACGGGGAACAACCCCGCCGCCAACGGCCCCAAAGTCATGGTCGCCGGAGGCTCGGGCGCCCTCGTCCGATTCACCGACGGCGGCGCCCTGGGGGCCACCGTCTTCATCTCCGACGTCGGAGCCGCCCACCCCCTGGGCGAGAACACCGACGACACCATCGCCCGCCTCGGCTGGACCGCCAACGACATCGTCACGATCCCCGTCGCCTGGCAGCGCCTCATCCCAGGAGGCGCAACCCTGTCCAACGCGCAAGTCTGGGCAGGGGTCCCCACCTCCTCGAGCACGCCCAACGGCCCCGTCGCCGGAACCACCGGGATGGCCGTCCAGCCCGCCGCACAACCCGATGCCGAGGGCGAGGCGTGCAGTGCCGACAAACCCCAGTTGATCCCCGCGCAGACCGCCATCATCAACCAGCTCGGCCTGCGCAACGCCTGGAAGACCTCCGAGGGGGGCGGCGTCACCGTCGCCGTCGTCGACTCCGGCGTCCAATCGACCAACGCCCACTTCAGCGGCGGCGCGCTGCTGACCGGGGTCGACCTCACGGGCGAAGCCGACGGCCGCGTGGACACCTACGGGCACGGCACCATCGTCGCCGGCCTCATCGGGGCCCGGACCATCAAAGGATCCGGGCTCACCGGAGTCGCCCCGGCTTCCAAGATCCTCCCTGTGCGCGTGTACCGCGACACCGAGAAAGAAACCCAGGACGCCGGCAACGGCCCGCGCATCGACCGCATGGCCCAAGGAATCACTGCGGCCGCGAAGGCAGGCGCGCGGATCATCGTCGTCGCACAATCCACGCCCAACGACTCGCCCCAACTCCAAGCCGCCGTGATAGACGCGACCAAAGCGGGCTCCCTGGTGGTCGCGTCCGCTGGAACCAACAACGCCGACGCCATCACAGCCCCCCGTTACCCCGCGGCCTATCCGGAGGCGCTCTCAGTGGGGGCCATCAACCCCGACGGCACGCACGCCGACACCAACGCCCAAGGCGACACCATCGACATCACCGCGCCCGGCTCCAACGTCCACTCCGCGTTCATGGGCGGCGGCGACTGCATCTTCTCAGCGGACACCCCCGCCACCTCGTACTCGGCGGCCTACGTCGGGGGCATCGCCGCGCTCGTCGCCTCCGCCCACCCCAAAGAAACCCCCGAGGAATGGAAGTACCGCCTCACCGCCACCGCCCTGCGCCCCAACCCCGGAGAGCACTCCGCACTGGACGGATGGGGCATCGTCGCCCCCAGCGCGGCGCTCGCCCTCGACCTGAACACGATGATCCCCGGCCCCCCGCGCCCCGATGGCAAGACCTCCGTGCCCCTGGCCGTCGTCGCCGCCTCCCCGCCGGATTTCTCCGTGAACTACGGGCCCCACATCCAGCGCGTCACACTGGTCGTCACAGCGGTGGGGATCGCCGCGGCCATGATCCTCACCATCATCCGCTGGCTGCGCCAACCGCGGCCCCGGACCGCGACGGCGCGCCGGGGCAAAGGCGGGGGCGCTGAGGCGCCGCGCCGCTAACAGGCAGGCCGGGCACCCGTGATTCCGCTGCAGCGGACCCCTCCCCCGGTCATGCACACAAGGACCCTGAATTACGAAACACCCTCCGCACACAACGGCTTGATTCTGCCGTTGTGTGCGGAGTCCTGTTGCCTAATTCCGGCCTTGTGTGCGGCATAAGGGGGGAAGCGGCGCCCCGCACAGGTTGTTCCTGCGCGGGGCGCTCTCCTCGGAACCCCGTCGGCACCCGTCAGCGCCGGGGCGGACCCGGAGTACGAGAAGACGTGGGCTCGGAACCGCGCGGCACCGCCCGCACCGGAGCGGGCCCTCCGCTGGGCATCACCGTCATTGGCCGTTGAAGGTGAACTTCCGCTCCTTGCCCTCGCCCTCGACTCCGACCGTGACGACCTGGCCGGGCTGGATCTCCCCGAACAGGATCCGCTCCGACAGGGAGTCCTCGATCTCGCGCTGGATCGCGCGGCGCAGCGGGCGCGCCCCCAGCACCGGGTCGAAGCCCAGATCCGCCAAGAGCTCGCGCGCCCCGTCGGACAGCTGCAGGTGCATGTCCTGGGCCTCCATCCGCTTCGCCAGCTTCGCGATCATCAGATCCACGATCTGCTTGATCTCGTCCTTCTGCAGCGGCGGGAACACGATCGTGTCGTCCACGCGGTTGAGGAACTCCGGGCGGAAGTGCTGCTTGAGTTCCTCCGACACCTTCGACTTCATCCGCGCGTAGTCGTGCGTCTGGTGCTCCGAGGACTGGAAGCCCGTGAGCACTCCCTTGTTGATGTCGCGCGTGCCCAGGTTGGTCGTCATGATGATGACTGTGTTCTTGAAGTCCACCTTGCGGCCCTGGGAGTCCGTCAGGCGGCCCTCCTCCAGGATCTGCAGCAGAGAGTTGAAGATGTCCGGGTGGGCCTTCTCCA
>ERZ772917.404-NODE-404-length-31240-cov-5.125028_pt1 | contig 31240 bp, 22 predicted proteins | sample MGYA00511187_ERZ772917 | MGnify/ENA primary metagenome ERZ772917 (study PRJEB29015, sample SAMEA2737925) | human oral metagenome | biome: human oral; feature: human-associated habitat; material: dental | place: China | collected 2012 ...
AGAGCTTTGATATGCTTGGGCATCCTAAGTATAAGCTAGGCGAAGAGCTGTGACACGTGTAGGTGAACGGGCGAATCTATACGAGGCGTTGGAGCGGGCGAGTTAGTTACCTTCCGAAGTGATTGTGGACATCCATCCTGCTTACACTCTTACCCTCGCTGGAGATCAGCCAAGTGTTGGAATAGTCCACCAATACGTAACCACCAGAGAAGCGCGATACACCTACGAGACAAGAGAGATCTCCCAGTCCTTCGGTGCAAGTCCACAGTACCTTGGCCGTTTGGGCATCTAGGCATCGGAGCATCCACTTGGCATCGGCTGCCGCCGTAGGCTTGAAGGCGATGAGGATCTGGTCGGCCGACTCATGAATTACTTTGGGTGAAAAGTAGTAGGCTCCTGGAGTAAAGTCTTCATAGCTCTGCAGAAGCGAGTGTTCCTTGTGGTAGTTGCTGACAAAGATCTTTTTAGGATAGTATGAATGAGAGTCATTCTCCCAGCCGAAGGACGGAGTATGACGAGGGTAACCAGCCTGCTCTAGGACATGATAGCGCACGAGCTGAATCTGCTGATCCTCGTAGTCAGTGGTCTGGTCGGAGAAAACGAAGTGGGTAGTGAGCTTAGGCTCGGGAAGCTTCTCCTCATAAGCATCGAAAACAGACTCCTCTGAGTAGAGCTTATTGGCTATGGGATAGTAGACAAAGCTCTTCCCCAGATTCGTCTTACCCTGCAACGCATCCCCATACTGAGGGTAGTAGAAGTCCAGCTCACCAAAGCCCTCAGTGAACTCAGGGCGCTTATAGTCTTCACCATGAATCTCCTTCACATCCAGCGTCGAGCGGTCAATGGCATAGAGGTGCTGCTTGTTAAGGATGACATAGAAAATCCCATCCGCAAACTGGCGTCCATCCGTCAGGCTGACTCGTCCCGTCACCTCTGGGAGCAGAAGCTCCTTTATGACCTCATGCGTCTCTCCATCCAAGAAGTACATGAAGCCCTTAGCATTATCCCAGTCCCCTACGGACTCCTTAGGGCGAGCAGAGCCACAGACCAGGACAATGGGTCGTCCCGCAGTGCTGGTGAAGGTCATGAGCTGCTCACAGGCGAGGGACACCCCTTTATCATCGCTACTATTCCTCGGGGCAGACCCTCCGAAGATCCCTAAGGCGATGATAGGGATGATGGTCATGAACGAGAAGAAGAACGCGAGCGCAAGGAGGATAAGGACCTTACGTCTAGGGCTCGCTGTGACCGTATTCCAGAGGGAAGAGATGGAATTCGAGCGATCAGCCCCCGTCTCGATCTTGTGATGGATGGTGATATCATCCGAGTCGAGGTAGAACTCCGTCGAGCAGCTGTCGCAGCGGTAATGGTCCTCGCTAATCTTTGTGGCGCGCGTGCTACCACACTGGGGACATTTCAGAGCTTTGATATGCTTGGGCATCCTAAGTATAAGCTAAGAGAAGAGGTATGATACGTGTAGGCGAGTAGAGGGATATATATGAGAGGCTAGAGTGGCAGAGTTAGCGTCCCTCGATGCGCTTGCGGTAGTCCGTGCTACTCACGAGCTTGCCATCGTTGGAGACGAGGTAGGCCTCCGAGTAGCCCACCAACACATAGCCTCCAGAGAAGCGTGACACAGCTGCTCCGTTTTTGAATCTATCCTCTTCATCAGAGAGGCTCCAGAGCACCTTCCCCGCCTGAGCATCCAGACATCGGAGCATATGCTTAGCCTCGGAAGAAGCTGAGGGCTTGAAGGAGATGAGGATTCGGTCGTCTGCCACATGAAGGACTCGGGGCGAGAAGTAGTAAGCCCCAGGTGTCAGATCTTCATAGCCCTGCAGACGTGCGCGCTTCTCGCCGTAGGATGGGATCAAGACGGTCTTACCGAAATCGCGTCCACTCCCACGCTCCCAGCGAAACCTCGGATATTCCCGAGGGTAACCATCCTGCTCTAGAGTGCTATGACGTATGAGCTGGAGCTGCCTATCTGGATAGTCAGAGGATTCTATCGAGAAGGCGAAGTGCGTAGCTACCTTAGGAGTAGGGAGCGATTCCTGAAGAGCATCATAAGCCTCCTTCTCGGGGTAGAGCTTATCAGCAACGGGGTAGTAGACAAAGCGCTGACCTAGATTCGTCTTGATCTTCAGCGCATCCCCATACCGCACATAGTAAAATACCACCTCTGCAAAACCCTCATTTAGCTCGGGGCGCTTATAGTCCTCTCCATGGACCTCCTTCATATCGAGCGTCGAGCAGTCTATTCTATAGAGGTGGGCTTCATTGAAGATGACGTAGACAGCCTCATCCGCAAACTGGCGCATATCCAGCTTTTGGATTCGTCCCTTCAAATCAGGAAGTTCGATCTCCTTAACGACCTCTTGAGTCTCTCCATCATAGAAGGACACGAAGGCTTGATCATCATCGACATGGCTTGAGCTCATTGGGCGAGCAGACCCAAAGAGCACCACGATAGGACGTCCCGCAGTCGTGGTAAAGGTACCAAGCTGCTCTAGGCTGTAGGACGTACGATCATCTCCATAGCCATAGGCTCCAGCGGTATAATTGCTGGAGCTCCCAGAGACGATGTACCCCATGATGGCCATGAACGAGAAGAAGAGCGTGATCGCAAGGATGATAAGGACGTTGCGTCTAGGGCTCGCTGTGGCCGTATTCCAGAGGGAAGAGATGGGATTTGAGCGATCTGCCCCCGTCTCGACCTTATGATGAACGGTGATATCATCCGAGTCGAGGTAGAACTCCGTCGAGCAGCTCTCACAGCGATAGTGATCTTCACGAATCTGTGTAGCGCGCGTGCTGCCACACTGGGGACATTTCAGAGCTTTGATATGCTTGGGCATACTACACTAGAGAGCAGTAGATAGATGTGAGTGAAGGACAGACCTCTGCACCTCCGCAATAGAGGATACACCAAGAGCGTCCGCATCTGGCGAACCCTCTTGGTGCATACCGTAGATAGAGTGAAGACGTAGGCCTATTAGATGAAGGTAGCGAACTCCTCCATAGGGTTGCGCACCTTCTTCATCTGTCCCAGCCAGTCACGCTCGGGGTCGGCATAGCCGAGGTAGAGGAGCGAGACACTGCGAAGACCCTTCTCACGCAGACCGAGGAGTTCGTCGACGAGCTTAGGATCGAAGCCTCCGATGGGAGTGCTGTCGATCTTGAGTTCTGCTGCTTGAGCCAGAGCAAGACCTAGGGCGATGAAGCTCTGATCAGCAGCGTGCTGGAACTGCTCTTCCTTGGTCATCTCACCGAACTTCTCCTTGAGCATGTCCGTATAGCGCTTGAAGCGACCACGTACGAGCCCACGCTCATCGGTCGTCCGGTCGTAGATCGCATCAATACGCTCGGGAGTATATTCGTCCCAAGCGGCGAAGACGATGACGTGCGAGCACTCACGCATGCAGTCAGGGTTCAGTGCCCCTTCGACCATCTTCTCCTTGAGCTCTTGGTCACCGACGACGATGAGGCGGAACTGCTGGAGTCCCGAAGAGGTAGGAGCAAGACGAGCAGCTTCGACGATCTTCATGAGATCTTCCTCACGGAGCTTCTTCGTAGGGTCGTATGCCTTCGTGGCGTGGCGCCACATGAGGTCTTCTAATAGAGCCATATTATCCTTTGTGTTTAATGATTGATATCTATACAGCCATAAAGATACGTACTCTTGGCGAGCTAAGGCTCATATACGACTCATCTATATAAGGTAGAGGCTACCTCTTCCCTAGCTGGGAAGTGATAGCCTCTACACATACTCTGTATGGTGTAAGGGAAGGACTAGCGCGTACCCTTACGTGACCAGCCGAACTGTAGGCCGAAGATGAAGACCACGAGGAGCAGTTCACCGACACCGAGGATCAGGTCACCAGGCATACGCATCCAGCGGATCAGCTGCATATACTCCTGCTGCATGAAGTCGGCCGAGCGTGCGGACCAATAGGCATTCGTGATCGATTCATGTGCCTGCAGGATACCGATGGGCAGGACACTCACCGTCACCATGAGGAAGAGGCCAATATTGATCATCCAGAAGGCCGTACCTATGAGCTTATCGTTCCACTTGTAGTCAGGGTAAAGCCCACGCAGGCAGAAGAGCATCAGCCCGATCCCCAGGATACCATAGACTCCGAAGAGCGCTGCGTGCCCGTGGACAGCCGTCGTATTGAGCCCCTGCAGGTAGTAGAGCGCAATAGGAGGATTGATAGCGAAGCCGAAGATCCCTGCACCGAGGAAGTTCCAGAAGCACATAGCGATGAAGCAATAGATCGGCCACTTGTAGGCCTCGATCCAATCCGTTGCCTTAGAGAGTCGGTAGTTGTGATAAGCTTCCATCCCGATGAGCACCAGCGGTACGATCTCCAGCGCACTGAAGGTCGCCCCAAGGGCTAGCACGGCGGTAGGTGTCGCACTGAAGTAAAGGTGATGGAAGGTACCTAGGATCCCGCCCGCGAGGAAGATGATCGTCGAGAAGAGGACCGACACGGTAGCCGACTGGATACGTAGCAGACCAAGGCGGCAGAAGAGGAAGGCAGCCACGACGGTAGCGAACACTTCGAAGAAGCCTTCTACCCAGAGATGGACGACCCACCAGCGCCAGTACTCAGCGATAGCCATGTGCGTCTGACGGCCGTACATCAGCCCTGCAGCGTAGAAGAAGGCGATAGCGAGCGAAGCGATGATGAAGAGTGTCAGGAGGTGGCGGTTCTCATCCTTGCGCTTGAGGGCGGGGATCAGAGCACGGATCATGAGGAAGAGCCACAGGACAAGGCCCACCAGCAGGAGGATCTGCCACAGACGACCAAGCTCGACATACTCGTAGCCCTGATGTCCGAGCCAGAAGTTCTCGATGAGGCCGAGCTTCTGCATGACACCGAGCCACTGCCCGACGAGCGAACCAGCGACGACGAAGATGAGTGCCCCGAAGAGTACGTTCACCCCGAGGCGCTGATACTTCGGTTCGACCCCAGAGACAGCAGGAGCTATATAGAGACCCGTGGCTAGCCAAGAGGTAGCGATCCAGAGGATGGCCAGCTGTACGTGCCAGCTACGAGAGACCGCCTGAGGGAGGAAGTCCTGGATAGGCAGACCGAAGAGCGCATCCCCTTCGACGCCGTAGTGCGCCGTGATCGCTCCGAGTACCATCTGCACGAGGATCAGGATCGAGACGATCCAGATATACTTCGTCGTGGCACGCATCGAGGGCGTGGGCTTCATCCCTCGGAGCGGGTCGGAGGTGGGCAGTACACCTAGCTCGTCCTCCTTGGACTGAGCATAGTAGTAGACCAGGATCCCGACGCAGAAGAGGAGCATCAGTACGCTGAAGCCCGACCAGAGGTGGAGCGAAGTAGGAGCGACATTGCCGATCGTAGGGTCGTGGGGCCAATTGTTCGTATAGCTCACATCCGACCCAGGGCGATCCGTCACACATACCCACGAAGCCCAAGCGAAGAAGGCGCTCATCTGTGCCATCTTGTGCGGATCTTCCAGACTCTTCTCTCTCAGAGCGTAGGCTGATCGGAGCTTAGCGAACTCTGGCGAAGGATCGCCGAGGAAGAGCTGAGCGTAGTAGGCTCCCAGCTCACGGGCTACTTCGCCTCGGAGCTGTGAGTAGGTGATGATCCCCGTCTTTTCGTCGAAGGTATTCTTACGCACCTCTTCTCTGAGGAGGGTCTGATACTTCGCCTGCTCTGCTGCGGGGAGCTGGGCATAGTTGAGCCCGTCCCGCTCGGCGAGCTTCTTCAGCAGGAGCTCGGCTTCACGGTGGAGGTAGTCGGCCGACCAGTCGGGAGCAATGTACGCTCCGTGGCCCCACACACTACCGACGGTCTGCCCACCGATGGACTGCCATACATTCTGGCCATCCTTGATGTCTTGGCCTTCGAAGAGCGTCGTACCATCCGTCGTCACCACCTTCTCGGGGAAGGGGGGCATCGTGCGGAAGATCTCCAGCCCGAAGAAGCCAAGCACTGCGAACGACAGTAGGATCACCGTCGCCAGCGCATACCATAGTTTCTTTGGTGTCATAATTGCTTATTTGGCTTGTTAAACATTAACGTATATTTACATTAAGTGATTAGTTATACCGTTTGAGTCGGTTAAATATAATTCTTTCCATGATATACGCATGATTTTTCGCAAAATTCTTTCACGGCTCAGGCGGGAGAGGTCGCTCCAGAAGCGACGAGAAGGCTAGGCGCTGGGATTAGGTGGTTAGCTACCTGAGGAAGGGCTTCAGAGAGGTGCTAGTGGTGAGATTTTGGCGACTGGGGGTGTTCTTCGGGGAAAAAGAAGGGATTCGGGAGCCGTCTGTCGAAGGGTCGAAGCCCTTTCCTTGAGAGAGTGAAAAAGAAACCTACTGTAGGTCGCCTTTGCGACCCACGGTAGGTCGTCGATGCGACCCACAGTAGGTCGCAAAGGCGATCTACCGTGGGTCGTTTTTGCCCCCTTCAGAAGGCCCGTGAATACAGGGGCTCTGGAGCGCCCTGCGTGACCTTCTTTTTTCCTTGACCGAAGGCGTAGAAATACCACGACTACTTTGTATCTTTGCTCCTAAGGTGAGGCTTCCCACTGAGCTACCGCTCCCTGAGCTTCTCCCACTATACAACTTATACATCATATCAAACGCTATGAAACGAACGACTACGAGCCTTGCCTTGGTCGCCCTCTGCCTCACCGCCACGACGGTGGGAGCTCAGACGCTGACCGAAGGGAAGCGCTATGGAACACATTCGCTGAGCCGTCCCGTGATGATCGATTCGGTCGATGTGAACAACCAGAAGTTCTCCATCTCCTCCCTACTGAAGACAGCCTACAAGACCGAAGGGCTGAAGGGCACTGCCACCATAGCCTCGCCCAAAGGCTTCTTCTACATCCCGAAGGCTAAGCCAGGGAGCAATAGCTTCACCACCTTCTCCTTCTCCCTCATCGCTCCGAGCTACACCAAGGGAGAGCTTCGCCTCTACGGCCGTGCTCGCTATGCCGTCTACGATGGCGAAGAGCTCCTCGGCTCCAACGAGGACAAGCTAGCGAGCTCCGACACCGTCCCCGCAGTCACCATCCCCCTGACGCTGATCGCTACGAACAAGGATCTCGTCGTGAAGGTGCTCGACGCAGGCGACGATGAAGCGCATGCGGACTTCAAGCTCACCTTCGAGCCCGAGAAGGGTCTTCCCGAGCTTGACCTGCAGGCAGCGAAGGAGGATGTACGCTATATCAACTGGAACTACCTCACCCACGGCAAGCGTCTCTACTATGTCAATGTCTCGCCCTCGGGGAAGTACGTCCTGGTGACCTACGCTGAGCGTGCTCCGAAGAAGGGGGTGACCTACGAAGAGATCCGAGAAGCCTCCACGGGCAAGGTCCTTCGCACCACGCAGTCGCTCTACGGCGCAGAATGGCTTCCTAATGAGGATGTCCTCGTGATGAAGTCCACGACCCGAGCCAGCACCCAGCTCGTCAAGATCGATCCCGTCTCAGGGAAGTCCACCGTCTGGATCGACAAGATCCCCGGCGAAGACTTCATCGTCAGCCCCGACGGTCGCACCATCTATATCTATGAGGAAGTGAAGGGTCCCGAGAAGGACAAGCTCCTCATCCGTCGCCTCTTCCCCGACGACCGCCAACCCAAGGCACGTGACCGCCAAGCGCTCTACCGCTACGACATACCTACCGGCATCTACGAACCCGTCCTCTACGGGCATCGCTCCACAGCGCTCCTAGACATCTCGCCCGACGGGAAGCAACTCCTCCTCGGGCTCTACACGAAGGACTGGCAACACACGCCGTTCGACGAGACGACCCTCCTTCGCTACACACCCGCCACGGGGAAGGTAGACACCATCTTCTCTCGTGAGATCGAGATCGCTCAGGCTTACTTCATCCCTGGCACGGAGGATATCCTCGTGACGGGTTCGCCCAATTGCTTTAAGGGGGTCGGGAACGTCCTCCCCGACGGGCGCACGGGCAATGGCTACCAGCACGAGCTCTTCCGTGTCAATAGCTCCACGGGGAAGGTCACTCCTCTGACCCGAGACTTCGACCCCACCGTAGAGCAAGTCCAGTACCACGCTAAGAGCAAATCCTTCTACCTCCTCACCGACAACGGTAGCCGCCAGAGCCTCCACCGCCTCGACCTGAAGACCAATAAGATCCACACCATCAATGCTAAGGAAGATGTGGTGAGAGGCTTCAGCGTCGCCTCGGCGGGCAATACCTTCTATTACTTCGGGCAGAGCCTCAACAATGCCGACCGCCTCTATAGCCTTGAGCCTTCGGGCAAGAGCAAGCTCATCTGGGACATCTCGGCAGAGAAGCTCCGTGGGGTGAAGTTCACGCCCGCCAAGGACTTCATCTATCGCACGCCCGACGGCGTAGACATCGACGGCTGGTACTACCTGCCCCCCAACTTCGATCCGACGAAGAAGTACCCGATGGTGGTCTATTATTATGGAGGGACGCTTCCGCTGAGTCGTGAGCTGGAGACGACGTACGACCTGGCGATGTTCGCCGCACAGGGCTATGTCGCCTATTCGCTCAACCCTCGTGGTACCGTCGGCTACGGGCAAGCCTTCGCTGCTGACCACCTGAACGCTTGGGGTACGAAGACTTCGGACGACATCATCGGGGCGGTGAAGGCCTTCGTCGCCGCTCACCCCTTCGTCGATGCCAAGAAGATCGGTTGCGCTGGGGCAAGCTATGGCGGCTTCATGACGCAATACCTTCAGACCCGCACGGATCTCTTCGCAGCTGCGGTGAGCCATGCGGGCATCAGTTCGATCTCGAGCTATTGGGCAGGGGGTTATTGGGGCTTGAGCTACAGCTCGGTGGCCTCGGCAGGAAGCTTCCCTTGGAACAATCCCGAGCTCTACACCAAGCACAGCCCGCTCTTCAATGCGGATAAGATCCACACCCCGCTGCTGCTCCTGCACGGCACGTCCGACGTGAACGTCCCTCCCAGCGAAAGCACGGCGCTCTACAATGCGCTGAAGATCCTAGGGCGCACGGTCGAACTCATAGAAGTCACGGGCGAAGACCACCACATCCTCGAGCCCGACCGTCAAGCCCTTTGGATGCAGACGATCCAGGCTTGGTTCGCCAAGCATCTGCAAGGCAAGAGCGAGTGGTGGGATCACCTCTATCCGAAGACCCCGCTTGACCTCTAAGCCCCGCCTTCCGCTCCTAGGCCTCGGCCTTCCTTCTCAAAGAGCCCTGCGCCCCGCCCTATCCTCGAGATAGAGCGGGGCGCAGGGCTTTTCTTCCCCGAGGCACTTCCCCTTCTTCTTCCTTTGAAGCGAAGGCCTCCGTCATCCCCCAAATCGGGTCTATTCCTTCGCCCGTCAAGCCCCCCTTCTTCGGGCACAAAAACACCCTTCCTCAGAACCCGAATTCCCAGCGAGTTTGGAAGGGGTAAAATTTCCGTATATAAGAAAATTTATTTCCGCATATACGGAAAAATATTTTCGCATATGCGGAAATTTATTTCCTTGCGGAAGAAAATTTTTCGCCGTGCGGAAGGAGAAAAATTTTCGTGCCCACGCAAGGAAATTTCTATGCGCACAAAAATAAATTTTCGTGCGCACGGAAATATTTTTTTGTGCGCACGGAAATTTGTCGCCATGCCCACGGAAGGAAATTTGCTTGCGGAAGGAAGCGAATTTCCTTGGGCAAGGGAGGATGCCGCTCGGGGCAGAGGAGGACAAAGGGAGGCGAAGGGCTTGTACCTTGGGCGGGACACCGAGGGGGCGAAGTCTGCCGTTATAACCTTGGGGCGAGCCCCATCAGTTTTATGTATCTTCGCACATCATGAATACAAATAAAGTCTATCAGATCCTTTGGGCCGACGACGAGATCGACCTGCTCAAGCCACACATCCTCTTCCTCAAGGACAAGGGCTACGAAGTCACCCCCGTCTTGAGCGGAGCCGATGCCATCGAAGCCGTCCAAAGTCAGACCTTCGACCTGATCTTCCTCGACGAACACATGCCCGGCCTGACGGGCCTCGACACCCTCCAGCGAATCAAAGAACTTCGCCCCTTCGTGCCCATCATCATGGTCACCAAAAGCGAAGAAGAAGAGCTGATGAACCAAGCCATCGGCGGCAAGATCACCGATTACCTCATCAAGCCCGTCAATCCCAATCAGCTCCTCTTGGCCCTGAAGAAGAACCTCCACCAGAGCTCCATCATCAACGAAGCTACGATGATGAACTACCGCCAAGAGTTCGCCAAGCTCAGCGCTCAGATGAGCGACCGCCTCTCCGTCGAAGAATGGAAGGAGCTCTACCGCCGCCTCGTGCATTGGGAGCTCGAACTCGAGGAAGGCGACCCGCAGATGAAGGAACTTCTCGAGATGCAGAAGACCGAAGCAGGCCGCCTCTTCGCCCGCTTCATCAGCCGCAACTATGAGGGTTGGATACGTGAACCAGAGACGCGTCCCTTGATGAGCCCCGACCTCTTCAAGACGAAGGTCTTCCCCCTCCTTGACTCGGGAGAGAAGGTGTTCTTCATCCTCATCGACAACTTCCGCTACGACCAGTGGGAGTCGGTCAAGGCGATGCTGAGCGAATTCTACACCTTCGACGAAGACCTCTACTTCTCCATCCTCCCCACGGCGACGCAGTACGCCCGCAATGCGATCTTCTCCGGATTGATGCCGCTGGATATTGCGAAGATGTTCCCCGAGCTGTGGGTAGACGAGGAGAGCGAAGAAGGAAAGAACCTCAACGAGGAACCCATGATCCAGACCCTCCTGCAGCGCTACCGCAAGAACTATTCCTTCTCCTATAATAAGGTCTACGAAGCACGCTTCGGCGAACGCCTGCTTTCGAACCTCAATAGCCTCAAGCAGTACCCGCTCAACGTCATCGTCCTCAACTTCGTCGACATGCTCTCCCATGCCCGCACCGAGAGCAAGATGATCCGTGAGCTGGCCAATACCGAGGCCGCTTACCGCTCGCTGACGAAGAGTTGGTTCCGCCACTCGACGACCTACAACCTCTTCAAGCACATCGCCGAGATGGGCTACCGCGTCATCCTCACCACCGACCACGGTACCATCCGTGTCAAGAACCCCGTGAAGATCGTCGGCGACAAGAATACCAATACCAACCTCCGCTACAAGGTCGGCAAGACCCTTTCGTACAACCCCAAGGAAGTCTACGAAGCCCTAGTCCCTGCGAAGATCGGCCTCCCGCAGTCCAACCTCTCCGACCACTACGTCTTCAGCTACAGCGATGACTTCTTCGCTTACCCGAATAACTACAACTACTACGTGCAGTACTATCGGGACACCTTCCAGCACGGAGGTATCTCCCTCGAAGAGATGCTTATCCCGCTGATCTCCATGCAGCCGAAGCACAGATAGAACTACTTATATCCCCAGACTGAATGATCAGAAACATCGTATTAGACCTAGGCGGTGTCCTCTTCACGCTCGACCGTGAGGAGGCACTCCGCCGCTTCTCCGCCCTCGGGGTGCCTAACGTCGAGAAGATGCTTGACCCCTACCTGCAGAGCGGTTACTTCCTGCAGGTGGAAGACGGACGAATGACCGAACCTCAGTTCCGTGCAGCCCTAAGCGAACTCTCGGGGCGGGAACTAACCTATGACGAGATCGCTCATGCCTACTTCGGCTTCCTGAGCAAGGTCGATGCCTACAAGTTCGACTTCATCGAGGAGGAACTGAAGGACTACCGCATCTTCATCCTCTCCAATACCAATCCTTATGTCATGGACTTCTGCGAATCGGATCGCTTCCTGCCTAGCGGTAGGACGCTCTCTTCCTTCTGCGTGAAGAAGTTTGCCTCCTGCGAGATGGGGATGGTCAAGCCCGAGCGTCGCTTCTTCGAGACGATGCTCCGTGAGGGGGACATGATCCCCGAAGAGACGCTCTTCCTCGACGATGGTCCCGCCAACGTAGCCATGGCCCGTGAGCTCGGGATACACGCTTACCAGCCTCAGAATGGAGAGGACTGGAGAGACCGAGTGCGCCAGCTCCTCCTTGAGCTGAACCAGCACAGATAAGTTTGGCTATCTTTGTACCTCGTAAAGAGTAAGCAACTAATCATTTATATACATCATCAACGAATCATGAAGAGAATTGTACTGATCCGTCACGGCGAAAGCGTGTGGAACAAGGAGAACCGCTTCACGGGGTGGACCAACGTCGACCTCTCCGAAAAGGGTGTCGAAGAAGCGAAGAAGGCTGGGGCTATCCTCAAGGAAAATGGCTTCCGCTTCACGCAGGCTTACACCTCTTACCTCAAGCGTGCCGTCAAGACCCTCAACCAAATCCTCGACGTAATGGATCTCGATTGGATCCCTGTAGAGAAGAGCTGGAGACTCAACGAGAAGCACTACGGTATGCTTCAGGGCCTCAACAAGGCTGAGACGGCTGAGAAGTACGGCGATGCTCAGGTCAAGATCTGGCGCCGCAGCTACGACGTGCCCCCTACGCCCCTCGAAGCTACTGACGAGCGTGCTCCTCAGGCTGACCCTCGCTACGCAGGTGTCGTCCCCGCTTACCTTCCTCTGACGGAAGCGCTCTGCCACACGGTAGCTCGTACGCTCCCCTACTGGGAAGACAAGATCTTCCCCTCGCTCATGCAGCACGACGACGTCCTCGTCGCAGCCCATGGTAATAGCCTTCGTGGTATCATCAAGGTCCTCAAGGGGATCTCTGACGAAGACATCGTAGAGCTCAACCTTCCTACGGCAGTGCCTTACGTCTTCGAGTTTGACGATGAGCTCCGCCTTGTCAAGGACTACTTCCTCGGTGACCCCGAAGAGATCAAGAAGCTCATGGAAGCTGTCGCTAATCAGGGCAAGAAGGCTTAAGCCTCTTCTCTCCCCAAGACACGAAGCAGGGGCCTCAGACTACACCGCTAGTCTGAGGCCCCTCTTGCATTCAATAGCCCCCCGAAGGAGCTTCTCACAAAATACGTAACTTAGTGACACTATTCACGCTACACGATCTACACTATGGCTAAGATACTAGTGGCCTTCGATACCCGAGACGAAGGCTTTGAGAAGCTCGGCAGTGAGCACGAGATCATTCGCCCACCGAAGGGCAGGGACTTCACCCTCGAGGAGCTCCAAGGGCTCATCCCCGATGCCGATGTCCTCTGCACCGTCTTTGACCGCCCCGCTCGAGCCGAGCTCCTTCAGCACGGCTCCCGTCTAAGGCTCATCGCCAACTTCGGCGTGGGCTTCAACAACATCGACATCGACTACGCTCGCACCCACGGGATCACCGTCACCAATACGCCTCAAGCGGTCATCATCCCGACAGCCGAACTTACCCTAGCGCTGATGCTCGACTGCGCCCGTCGGGTGAGCGAACTAGACCGCCTCGTCCGACGACACCCAGGGGAGAGCACCGCCATAGGACGCTCTGGCTACCTCGGGGTACATCTCTCGGGTAAGACTCTGGGGCTCATCGGCTACGGGCGGATCGCCACTGCTGTTGCGGAGCGTGCCCGAGCCTTCGGGATGAAGATCCTCTACCATAAGCGCACCCCTCTCAACCCCGAGGAGGAGCAGCGTCAAGGGATCAGCTATGCCCCCCTCGAGGAGCTCCTCCGCCTTTCAGACTTCATCTCCATACATACTCCGTATAGTCCAGAGACGCACCACTTCATCGGGGCTCGGGAATTCGCTCTCATGAAGCCTTCGGCAATCTTCATCAATACCGCCCGAGGCTCTGTCGTCGACGAGGATGCCCTCATCGCAGCGCTAGAGTCCCACAGCATCGCCTACGCTGGGCTGGATGTCTTCGAAGACAAGGATATTCCCCGCCTTCCCCTCTGCCAGCTGAAAAATGTCTGTATGACTCCGCACACGGGGACACAGACAGCAGATGCTCGGAGGGCTATGAACGAAGAGATGCTAGAGAATGTCGCTCGCTTCCTCTCGGGACGCACGGATCTCAATCGGGTCGTATAGTCTCCCCTCCCCCCACCCTTCTCCCCATCCCATCCACCACCATCCGTGATGAATAAACTTCGCTTCGCCCTACTCTGCACCCTCCTTCCTCTTGTCGTGGGGTGCAAGGGCTCTTCACCCCAAGCTATGGAGATCCTTCACCCCGATGATTCGACCACAATTATTAAGGTCCAGAGGCACCAGTACTACCTCCTCGCACCTATCGAGGAAAACCAAAGAGAGGCAACAGTAGTGCTTCTCGGGGAGCAAAAAGAGGAGGTCGAGATGGACCTCCGTCTCGCTGTCGATAGCGTAGACTACTTCGTCCCCATCGCCCTGCCTCAGGGCAAGGATTCCTACACCATCAAGGTCGTGGGTCTTTCGCCCAAGGCCATCACTTGGCAGCGGCTCCAGCTCTCCGACACCTTCGATACGTCCAAGAAGGACTACTACCGCCCGAGCTACCACCACAGTCCCGCCTATGGCTGGATGAACGACCCCAATGGGATGATCTACAAGGATGGCATCTACCACCTCTACTATCAGTACAATCCCTACGGGTCGAGATGGGGCAATATGCACTGGGGGCATAGTCGCTCTCGAGATCTCATTCACTGGGAGCATCTCCCGCCAGCACTAGCGAGAGATACCCTAGGGCATATCTTCTCGGGCAGTGCGATCCTCGACAGAGAGGGAAGGGCAGGCTTCGGGAAGAATGCCATCCTCGCCTACTACACGGCACATAAGATCCGTGAGGGCAAGCAGTGGCAAGCCCAATGTCTCGCCTACAGCACGGACGATGGCAAGACCTACACGAAGTACAAAGGCAACCCGATCCTCACCCCATCGGACGGCATCTCGGACTTCCGTGACCCCAAGGTCTTCTGGTACGAGCCCGCTCGACAGTGGTATATGATCGTCTCGGCAGACAAGGAGATGCGCTTCTTCCGCTCCGAAGACCTCAAGAAGTGGGAATATGTCAGCGCTTTTGGCGATGGCTATGGAGCCCGGCCGAACCAGTTCGAGTGCCCCGACTTCTTCGAGCTTCCCCTAGAGGGGAGCGGAGCGAAGAAGTGGGTCATGCTCGTCAACATCAACCCAGGCTGTCCCTTCGGAGGCAGTGCTACCGAGTACTTCGTGGGCACATTCGACGGGAAGACCTTTGTCCCCGATACCGCTCCCGAAGTGGCCCGCTGGCTGGACTTCGGGAAGGATCACTATGCCTTCGTCACCTTCCACGGCACGGGGAGTCGTGTCCTAGGGCTGGCTTGGGTCAGCAACTGGCAGTATGCCCATGTCACCCCCTTTAAGCAAAGCCGAGGGACGAACAGCCTTCCCCGAGAGCTCTTCTTCTTCAGTCAAGCGGGAAGGACCTACGTAGGTGCTCGCCCAGCCAAGGAGGTCGAAGCACTGAGGACGGAGGAGCGCCAGCTTGCCCTTCCCCCGACGCTTCACACAGAGCTAGTCCTAGCGGATGCCCTCCGTGACCTCGACGATAGCTTTGAATTAGAGCTAGAGATCAGCCCTTCCCCCAAGGCTACTCGGGTGGGCATCGTGCTGTCCAATGAGCTGGGAGACCAGCTTCCCATCTACCTTGACTTAGCCAAGGGCCGAGTCGTCATGGACCGTACGAAGAGTGGGCTCGTAGACTTCGGAGCGCATGCCACTCCCCACGAGCGAGAGCGAGCCGACTGGCGTACGGGCGAGGGGATCAACTACCAGAATGACTTTGCGCTTGCCACTTGGGCTCCCCTCGGTCTCTGCCGTGGGGAGAGGTACAAGCTCCGCCTCTTCGTGGATCGCAGTGTGGCAGAGCTCTTCGTAGACGAAGGTCGTATCGCCATGACGAACTTAGTCTTCCCACGTAAGCCTTACAGCCAGCTCCGACTCTTCTCTGATGGTGCTACGAGTACGATCCACTCGGCACGGCTCTACCGACTCCGGCTATAGTTTTTGTACTTTTGCACCACAAATAAGAGCCAATAGAAGATCATCATGGATCATGAACCCATCATATTAGGTATCGAGAGCTCCTGCGACGATACCTCTGCCGCTGTGCTCTCAGGTCACACCCTCAGAAGCAATGTCATCGCCTCCCAGGCGGTGCACACTGCTTATGGCGGGGTTGTCCCCGAGCTCGCCTCACGAGCCCACGAGCAGAACATCATTCCCGTCGTCAGCGAAGCCATCCGCCGAGCAGGCATTAGCCCTTCGGATCTCGATGCTATCGCCTTCACCCGAGGCCCTGGGCTTCTGGGATCACTGCTGGTAGGGACGAACTTTGCCAAGGGGCTCTCCCTCTCCCTCGGGATCCCGATGGTCGAGGTCAATCACCTACATGCTCACGTCCTTGCCCACTTCATCGAAGAGGAAGGCGAGGAGCACGAGAGCCCCGAATTCCCCTTCCTCTGCCTCCTCGTCTCTGGGGGTAATTCGCAGATCATCCTCGTACGCTCAGCCTCCGACATGGAGATCATCGGGCAGACGATCGACGATGCTGCGGGCGAAGCCTTCGACAAGTGCGCTAAGGTCATGGGACTCGGCTACCCTGGTGGCCCCGTCGTGAACCGCCTAGCTAATGAGGGTGATCCTAAGGCCTTCGCCTTCAGCAAGCCCAATGTCCCTGGCTACGACTACAGCTTCAGTGGACTCAAGACCTCCTTCCTCTATACCCTTAGAGATGAGCTAGCCAAGAACCCGAACTTCATCGAAGAGCGGAAGGCTGACCTCTGTGCCTCCCTGCAGGCTACCGTCATCGATATCTTGATGAAGAAGCTACGCCTTGCAGCCAAGGACTTAGGCATCCGACAGGTAGCTGTCGCTGGAGGGGTCTCAGCCAACACGGGGCTGCGTGATGCCTTCCACGACCATGCCCGTCGCTATGGATGGAAGGTCTTCATCCCGAAGTTCGCCTACACGACGGACAATGCTGCTATGGTAGCGATGAACGGCTACTATAGTTACCTCGAGGGACTTCGCACGGGGCTCGACGCTGTGCCCTTTGCTCGTGTCACGATGTAGATGTACTATGACTTCCTCTACCCGCTCCCGCCTTGCTCAGCTACTCACTCAGCGATCCCTACACATAGCGACCGCTGAGAGCTGTACCCTTGGAGGTGTCTGCTCCGCTCTAGGAGCGATACCTGGAGCTTCCTCCTACCTCCAGGGCGGGATCGTCGCCTACCAAACGGAGCTCAAGACCGAGCTCGTAGGTGTCCCAGACGAACTGATCCAGACCTACCATGTCGTCAGCCCTGAGGTCGCCGAGGCCCTAGCCGTAGGGACAGCTCAGCGCCTTCATGCCGAGGTAGGCATCGGGACGACGGGTGTGGCTGGGCCTGCGGGAGGCGATAGCCTTCATCCCGTAGGCATGGTGTGTATCGCCGTAGCTTACCATAGTCCCACGGGGCTAAAGACCCGCTCCAAGACGCTCCACCTCCAAGGGAGCCGAGAGGAGAACATCGACCAAGCTATCCAAGAAGCCCTAAAGCTCACCCTTGAGATCCTCGAAGCTCACCCCTAACAACCATCACCCCTAATCGATACTGATCATGCGACAGCCCCATCGTACCCCGAGCATGCGCCGTCTAATCGCTCGGCTAGGCTTCACGCTACTGCTCCCCCTCTTCTCCTGGCTTGGGCTCTTTGCCCAAGAGCCCTCTATGGAGCCCGTAGAGACTCTGTACTATACAGGGCTACGCTTCCGTGTCGGAGAGGCTTCGGGCTGGGGAAAGGGACTGCCCGTCTTGACCTCCATCCGTCCGCATAGCCCTGCAGCCCTCGGCGGGCTTCAGGCTGGAGACATCCTACTGCAGGTCGATGGGATCTCTACCGCTGGGCTTACACAAGAGCAGGTAGACGAGCTACTCAAGAGCCCCGAGAGCCAGCATCTACTCGTCGTCCTTCGCCCAGGAGCAGGCTCTCTGATCCATCTCCTTCACCCCAGTGGCAAGTCCAGCACCGCACTAAGTGAGCGTGAACTGGCTCATGCCTTCGGAGGCTACAGCCCCGAGGATCAAGAGTCTACTCAAGTTACCCTACCCTTCACCTTCTCGTCTAGTCCTAGCTTCGACTGGTCACAAGCTAAGACCTTTGCCTTTGCCCCCTCATCCTCGGATGACAAGAACCTAGACAATGCGCTCTACAGTCAGATAGCCCTTCTGCTAGAGGCACGTGGTCTGAAGCAGAATTTGAGCAATCCCGACCTCATCATCCAGAGCCTCTACACCCTAGATAGGAATGCGGGTCTTCACTTCCAGCTACAAATGACACGCTCGGCAAATCCCGAGGACATCGTCTGGAGATCTGAGAGTATGGAGCTAGCACCTACTGCCTCTACGATGGATCGCTATACTCAGGAGGTCCTTCCTCTTCTCCTGCATGCCTTCCCCTATGTACCGACACAGGAGCACCCCTCCTACCAGAGGGACACACGCCGCTACCTCTACACAGGGATCCTCTACGACAAGCAAGACCTCAGCCGTATCGCAGACGTGGAAGATGCATCTCCGGCATTCAAGGCAGGTCTACGCTCAGGCGACCGCATCCTCCGCATCGGAGGCAAGGCCCTTTCCCTCACTTCTCTAGAGGCACACTCCGAGAAGTACCGAGACTTCCTCTCCGACACCTACAAGCACCGAGTACAGCTAAAGGACAGCCCAGGGCAACACGCTTGGTCTCAGAACAGCTACGGCAGTATCAGGAAGGCGCTTGATCGAGAGAAGTACGCAGCTGTCTTCAGCTACCTCTTCGCCTTCCGTCCCTATGTCGATAACACGAAGACGACAGAACTAAGCTTCGAGGTCGAGCGTGATGGAGAGCGCTACACGCTCAGCATCCAGCCCATCCTCAGAGACGAATCCACGTTTATCCCCGAATAATTACCCCATGGATACACAGCCCATATCGACCTATCAGCTAGGGCGAGTACAGTCACTCCCCATCCTTCGCCTCGTCTCTATCGGGGCCTACTTAGACGGGGGGATACAAGACATTCTCCTACCCTTGCGCTACCTCCCCGCAGGTGCTCAGGTAGGTGACCTCGTCTCGGTCTTCGTCTATCAAGACAACGAAGGTCGCCTCATAGCTACGACGCTCACTCCGCTGGCTCAAGTCGGGGAAGTGGCCTATCTGCGCTGTAGCTCGGTGACGGAAGCTGGAGCTTTCCTTGAATGGGGGATACACAAGGATCTCTTCGTCCCCTTCCGTGAACAAGCCTCCAAGATGCTCGAGGGCTACAGCTACGTCGTCTACCTCTACGTCGACACCCTTAGCGGGAAGATCGTAGGCTCAGCACGCCTCTCCAAGCACCTAGACAACACGCCCGCCGACTACGCTCCAGGCTCAAGCGTCTCCTGCCTCGTCACCGAGCAGCACGAGCTCGGCTACCGCTGCGTCATTGAGAATCGCCACTGGGGCCTCCTCTACAGCGACACAGCTCCACGCATGCTCCAGCGAGGGGAGAAGATCGAAGCCTTCGTCATCCGCCTCAGGGAGGACAACAAGGTAGACCTCTCCTTCACCCCCGTAGGCTATCAGAAGGTCGATAGTGAGCAGGAACGACTGCTTGCCCTCATCGACCAGCACGGCGGACATCTCCCCATCGGGGACAAGAGCCCTGCCGATGAGGTCATGCGCCTCACGGGGATGAGCAAGAAGACCTTCAAGATGGTCCTAGGCGCTCTCTACAAGGCTGGCCTTGTCACCCTCTCCCCGACCGAAGTGCGGAAGCGCTAACTCCTCCTCGCTCGTCTGCTTCGTCCCTCCACTCCTATACACTTATAGCTTCCCCCATCGCCCTAGCAGTTAGGCAAGGGCTTACCTTAGCTTACCCTGGGGGAAACCTCTCTGACTTCACCATCTAATCCGACACGATGAATCGATTCCTACGCCACCTTACACTACTACTCTCCTTCATAGCTCTCTCCGAGACAGCCCTTGCTAAGCCTATTGATCGTGCGACAGCCCACCAGCTCGCACGCCAAGTCCTTAGTACGGGCAAGGGCTCTGCTCGTAGTCTCAGCAGTCTCCAGCTTACCGAGCGTTCCCATTACTATATATACAATGTAGGGGGAGACGGGGGCTTTGCTCTCATTGCCAAGGATGACACCAGAGGTGCGATCATCGGCTACGGTCACCGAGGAAACTTCGATCTGGAGCGTATGCCCCAGCCTCTACGGGAGCTCTTCTCCGCTCTTGATCAGCCCCTATCCGAAGCTCAGCCCAAGGAAGAAGCACGAGCCTTCGACTATCCTCCGAAGTATGGGCGGGTAGTCCAGCCGCTACTACGCTCCACTTGGGGACAAGGGCATCCCTACAGCTTATATACCCCGACCTATACCGACAGCGACGGAGATGAACAGCACATGTATGCTGGGTGTGTCGCCGTGGCGATGGCACAGGTGATGTACTACCACAAGTGGCCTAATGAGGGGATGGGATCAAAGGAACACAAGCAACTTGGCTACCGAGACTTCTCTGCCAGTCACTATCGTTGGAGCGATATGCGCCCCGTCTACGGAGATAATGAGCGCTACATCGGTTCGGGGAACAACCGCCGTGTACGTCCCGACGATGACCCGATCTTCACCTCAGTAGCCCACCTCATGGCCGACCTCGGGGTATCTGTATCCATGGGCTACACTCCTGCTGCCAGCAGTACCTCTTCGGAGCAGGCAGCTGCTGCCTTCCAGACCTACTTCAAGTATGATGCTACCAATGCGCTCTCGGCTTCTACCCTAGGGATGAATACCATCGAGCGCCTGATCAAGGAGGAGCTCGAAGCAGGCTTCCCCGTCTACATCAGTGGCATGAGCAGAAGTGGAGGTAAGCTCTCTGGCCATGCTTGGGTCATCGATGGGGTGGATGCCCGAGGACTATTCCACATGAACTTCGGCTGGGATGGAAACAGCGACAACTATTACTCGCTTCGTCACATCGCTCCAGGGCAGTCAGGGAGTGAGTTCGGCGGGCGTAAGGTCAACTTCTCCCAAGGCATACAGATCATCCTTGCCCACCCTAAGCGCTCGGGCACAGCACCACTATCTGATGAAGTGAAGCGACTGGGAGCTGGGGGCATATCTAGTCACTCCTCAGCCCTACTACGCCTACACGGATCGGGTGGCCTCAAGCGAGCTCGTAAGAAATCTATAGACGTGGAGCTAGCAGGCTTCATTAATAAGGGGCTTTCCTTCACTGGGGACTATGGCTATGGCCTCTATGATGCGAAGGATCGTCTCATCCGTATCTACCCATCTAAGTACCACAGCGAAGGGGGCTTCACCAAGGTTAAGCTCTACGGCTCGATGGTCGATGGGCAGTACATCAGCGAAGAGATGGCGGAGAAAGACCGTCTAGATATAGCGGGTCTACCTGCAGGTATCTATGCCCTCCGTCCGATGAGCTCTCGTCTCCAAGAGGATGGGAGCTGGGGCCCTTGGGAAGAGTTCCTAGATGCCTCGACTCTAGGCCTTCGCCTCACGGAGAGCGAAGTCGAGGTGATCGAAGAAGATGGCTTCAATAGAGGCTTCCAGATCATGGAGCCGCTACGTCAGAGCAAGCTATGCCCTGGTGACGAGGTGCGCCTACCTCTCGTCATCAAGCATCTTGCCGCTACAAACCGAGACACACAGCTTACCCTTCGCCTCTATGATGAAGCGGGCAAGCTTGTCGAGGGCATCCAAGCAGCGTCTCCCGTCAAGATGGAGTTCACCGCCATGGAGACCCGCCTCGTGCACCTTCCGCTTACCCTCCCAGAGAACATGCAAGCAGGGCGCTATCGTCTAGCTCTTGAGGTAAAGGACGGGGACGGAAGCAATACCTATCCCACCCAGCTCTACCAGCTGAGTCAGGAGACCTACCTCACGGTATCGGCTCCGATGAGCGAGCGTCTACAGGCGTTCGACATTCGTATCCTCGATGCCAAGGGGCAGGAAGTGAAGAGCTACCCCGTAGACCTAACTAAGGGGGCAAGCCCACGCCTCGAGGTGAGCGTGAAGACTCCTCCCTCCAAGCCAATCGGCAAGGATCTAGGTACGCTCCGCATCTACCTCGAAGATCCTACGACGGGTAGTCGCACCCTCATAGGGACACAGGCACTCAAGACCGAATCCCCCTTCTACGTGCTGACTACTCGAGTGAAGAGCCAAGAGCTCACGCAGCAGCTCCTCGGTGGACTTTCCTCGGGGAAGGTCTATCGTGTCGTAGCTGAAGTGACCCTAGGAGAAGAGGTGTACGATGCTTGGGCACCCGACGAACAAGCCGCCTACGTGAGCTTCATCACGGGACGAAAAGAAGAGGCAGCCCCTGCTCCGGAGATCCTCCCTACTCGGCCTGCCACGGGGGAGGAGCTTGATCCCGATCCTGCACCCAAGCCCAAGCCAGAACCTGATCCTACTCCCAAGCCCGAGCCTGACCCAACTCCTAAGCCAGAGCCCGAGCCTACTCCTCAGCCACAACCTGAGCCCAATCCTGATCCACAGCCTAAGCCAGAGCCTCAGCCTAGTCCCGAGCCTGAGCCTAAGCCCGCACCTGACCCAGCTCCTACTCCCAAGCCCGAGCCTCAACCCGAGCCTCAGCCCAAGGAAGAGGAGGCGCAGCCTCAGTTCCGTTACTTCCCCACCGAGAGCCGTGTCGAGGTCGTCGGTAAGCAACTCCTTCGTCTAGAGGTCTTCGATATGATGGGAAGACGACTCATCCTCCAGCCCCTCACTGGTACGACCAAGGCAAGCCTATCCCTAGGGACTCTCCCGCAGGGGATCTACCTCGTGCGTATCCTCGACGGGACAAACTATGCGACGCACCGCCTCGCCCGTTGATCGAGATGATCGTAGATGCGCTTCGCAAGGCAGAGCACAGCTCGTCCTGCTCCTCTAGTGGGGAGCAGGATGAGACTAGTCCCGTCACCCCCTTCGCCTCCTCTCCTTCCCTCCTAGCACATGCACATTCCCTTTTGTCCTAGCGACCAAGTCAGGGCTACCCTACGAGCGATGAATGAAGCATCCGCTCTGGGGAAGCCCTTCTTCTTTGTCCTTGACTTCGAGCTCCAAGAAGGGCTCTTCTTCGCCGATCCGCTCCACGAGCCCGACGGCTCGATCTTCTTTGACTTCCCTTCGGCTAGGACACCCGAGCCTCGAGGGAGGAAGCTCCCCATCACGCTCACGCCAAGCCCCGAGCCCCTCCCCCGATACCAAGAGCGCTTCCGCATCATCCATGAGGGGCTCTCTCGGGGGGATAGCTTCCTGACGAACCTCACCCTCCGCACGCCCATCGAGACCGAAGCTAGCCTAGAGGACATCTACTGCTCCTCGAGCGCTACCTATCGGGTACTTCTACCCCATCGCTTCGTCTCTTTCTCGCCCGAACGCTTCGTTACCCTCAGAGGATCCGAACTGACGACGCATCCGATGAAGGGGACGATCGACGCTCGCCTACCCGAGGCGGCAGAGCGTCTCAGGAGTGACTACAAGGAAGGCTGTGAGCACCATACCATCGTCGATCTGATGCGCAATGACCTCAGTCGGGTCTCGGAGCAGGTGCACGTACGTCGCTTCAAGTACTTGACGGAGCTCCACACCTCGTCGGGTCCTCTGCTACAGATGAGTTCGGAGATCGTCGGCACTCTGGATCGAGAGCGTGGGCTGGCTCTAGGCGATCTGATCCTAGAGCTTCTCCCCGCAGGCTCCATCAGTGGAGCTCCCAAGAGGCGCACCGTAGAGCTCATCCAAGAGGCCGAAGGGACCCCCCGAGGCTTCTACACGGGGGTCTGTGGCTACTTCGATGGCGAAGCTCTAGACTCCGCCGTCCTCATCCGCTTCATCGAAGAGACTCCCACGGGCGAACTCTTCTACCGCTCGGGGGGAGGCATCACCATCAATAGTCAGTGCGAAGACGAGTATCACGAATGTTTGCAGAAGATCTACATCCCACAGAGCTAGAGCGAACGCCCCTCTTCATCGAGACCCTCATGCTCCGCTCGGGGAAGCTCCTACGCACAGAGCTTCATCGGGAGCGTATGCGACACTCCCTCGAGACTGAGCTTGCTCGGCGGGATGAAGTAGAATGTTCCCCCCTCCTTGCTCAGCTTAGTTCTCCTGCCCCTTGGTCTAAGGTGGAGCACTTCCTCTCGCACCAGCAGCTCGATCCCCAAGCTACCTACCGCCTCACCCTAGGCTACGATCTCCACGAGATCTGCTCCATCCGTCTCATCCCCTACGAGCGACGAATACTGCGAGCGCTACGCCCAGTCATGCTCCCCTCGAACTTTGACTACAGCCTCAAGTGGGCGGATCGGAGCTTCTTCGATCGAGTGACGGCACAGATGCCTCGGGACGAAGAGCCCCTCTTCGTTCGTTCGGATGGGACGATCACCGATACCTCCTACACCAATGTGTTGGTGGAGCTTGACGAAGGGCTCTTCACCCCGACACGTCCCCTCCTTCGGGGGACACAGCGAAGCTACCTCTTGAAGGAAGGGCTCATCCAAGAGCACGACACCTTGACGCTGGAGAAGATCCGAAGTGCTCGGCGCATCCTCCTCATCAATGCGCTCCTCCCCTTGGATGAAGCGATCAAGCTCCCTCCCGAAGCCCTTATTCCCAGTACCCTTCAGAGGGGGTAAAAAGGGACCCACTGTGGGTCGCCTTGACGACCCACGGTAGGTCGCATCGACGACCCACAGTAGGTCGTAAGAGCGACCTACCATAGGTCGCAAAAAGGGTGCTCCTAAGTTCCCCATTCCAGCACCTCCTGCGCCTAGCTCCCGACGCTTCGAGCTCCGTCAAGGAAAAGCAACCGAAGAAACGCCCCCGACGCATAGGAGCTTGGCGAAATAAGATTTTATTCCTACCTTTGCAGGGCAATTACGGAGCTAAGCTCTGCACAGCATGCGGCTGTGGTGTAATTGGTAGCCACGTCAGACTTAGGATCTGATGCCGCGAGGCGTGGGGGTTCGAGTCCCTTCAGCCGCACAAGACAAGCTGTCTACTCTCTTAAGAGGTAGGCAGCTTGCTTCGTTATATCCATTTGGTAAATGCTGCTTAGTGATGTACCTTTGCCAGCGAAAGAACTAAGGACAAAGGGGTGCTCACCTTCCTCGGGTGAGCTGAGATGATACCCTCAAGACCTGATCCAGATCATACTGGCGTAGGAATTGTTCATCTACCATATTTACCCTTCCCCTTCAGCTCTGCATTACTAATTCGTACCAATCGGTAATTGTATGATGAAGCGAAAAACCCTTCTCTCCGTCGTAGCTCTATCTGCTACGGCTACCCTACCCTTCACTGCCTCCGCCTCGACCTTCGCCGAGCAAGATAGCCTCAAGACGCACCGCCTCGAAGAGGTGCAAGTGACCGCTACCCGTGCCTCGGCTCGGACGCCGATGTCCTTCTCCAACCTCTCGAAGGCACAGCTCCAGAAGGCGAACCTCGGCCTTGATGTCCCCTACCTCCTCCTGCAGACCCCATCCGTCGTCGCCACCAGCGAACCAGGGATCGGGATCGGCTACACCTACCTCCGTGTCCGTGGGGTCGATGCCGCAGGGATCAATATCATGACCAACGGGGTCCCCCTCAACGACTCCGAGAGCCAAGGAGTCTTCTGGGCCAACATGCCCAACTTCTCCTCCAGCATCCAGGATGCTCAGCTACAACGTGGTGTAGGGACTTCGTCCAACGGTTCAGCAGCCTTCGGGGCAAGTCTCAACCTTCGCACCGACCACTTCGCCATGACCCCTACGGCCTCCCTCTCCCTCCTCGGAGGAGCCTACAATACCTTCCGTCGTGAGGTGCATGCCTCTACGGGACGTATCGCTGGGCACTGGGCCCTCGAAGCTCGTCTAGGGAAGACAACGACCGATGGCTACATTGACCGTAGTGGCACCGAAGGCACCTCGTACTTCCTCCAGGGAGGCTACTTCGGAGAGCATACCATCCTCAAGCTCCTCTCCTTCGGTGGCAAGCAACGCACAGGGATCGCTTGGAACGGGCTGAGCGCTTCCGAAGAAGCAACCTACGGCCGTCGCTACAACTCCGCTGGGCACATGAACCCTGGGAGTAGCCCAGCCGATGCCCGCTATCGATACAACACCGACAACTACGAGCAGAACCACCTGCAAGCACAGCTCACCCAGCGACTCAGCGAAGGGCTCATCCTCAACCTTACTGCCCACTACACCCAAGGCTACGGGTTCACCGATGAGTACCGCACGGGGCGTAAGCTCAAGGAATATGGGCTGAAGGAGTTCATCCTACGTGATGCCGATGGTCAAGCCATCCTCGACAAGAACGGCAAGGAGCAAAAGGTCAAGAAGATCACCCTCCTTCGCACCAAGTACCTCGACAATGACTTCTATGGCGGGATCGCCACCCTAGAATACAAAGCCAATCGCTTGGAACTCACCACGGGGCTCTCTGCTAACCACTATGTCGGGGATCACTACGGCGAGCGTACCCCCATCTCCCCCTATCCCTATCAGGTAGAGCCCAACGAGCGCTACTACGAGGACCGTGCACACAAGACCGACCTCTCAGGCTTCACGAAGGCCTCCTATGAGATCGCCTCTGGGCTCAACCTCTTTGCCGACCTACAGTATCGCTTCATCGACTACCGCATCAAGGGATCGATCGATCACTTCACGGGAGGCAAGCAGCAGCAGATGGATCTCAAGAAGACCTTCAGTTTCTTCAACCCTAAGGCAGGGCTCTTCTACCAGTTCGCTCCCCAGCATCATGTCTATGGATCTGTCGCTGTAGCCCATCGTGAGCCCAACCGTAAGCACTACACCGAGGTCAGCGAAGCCCAATATCCCCGTGCCGAGCGTCTCACCGACTACGAACTGGGGTATGGCTTCCGTAGTCGCACCTTCACGGCAGGGCTCAACCTCTACTACATGGACTACAAGGACCAGCTCGTCCTCAACGGGAAGATGAGCGATGTCGGCGGTTACCTCAGCGAGAATGTCGCTAAGAGCTACCGTGCAGGGGTCGAAGTGAATGCCTCTTGGCTCATCCTACCCGCCCTTCGTTGGGATCTAGCCCTCGGGACCAGTCGCAATAAGATCAAGTCCTACACCCTCTACGCTTGGAGCGACAAGACCTACGAGGAGGTAGCGACGACCTATACCGATACGCCGATCGCCTATTCACCCGAGCTCACTCTGAGCAATACCCTGACCTTCAGCCACCGAGCCTTCGAGGCAGCCCTCACCTCGCAGTATGTCGGAGCGCAGTATCTGGACAATACCGGGAGCAAGGATCGTAGCCTACCTAGCTATCATGTAGCAAGCCTCCGTCTGAGCTATGACCTCCCTGTGCGCAGCCTCAAGGCATGGCGACTCAGCCTGCAGGTCAATAACCTCCTTGACGCTAAGTATGCGAGCAACGGGAGTGCCTACTACACCTTCGACAAGCTGGGAGCGATCCAGTCGGCCAAGTCCATCTATCCACAGGCAGGCATCCATGTCTTCATAGGCTCGACGATCACTCTCTAAGCACCCTTCTCCTTCTCTACACCCTACTCTATGGATCTCCTTCACTTCATCTCCTCGCATCCTCTAGAGCTTGTCACCGTCGTAGTCTCACTGATCTGGCTCTACCTAGAGTACCGAGCAAGCATCTGGCTCTGGCCCGTGGGCATCCTCCTGCCTCTACTCTGGATACCCATCTGCTGGCAGAGCCGTCTCTATGGCATGCTCGCCATCAACATCTACTACCTCGTGACGAGCATCATCGGCTGGGTCGTATGGCTCCGCAAGCGAGGGGATGAAGCGGAGGAGCGTCCGATCACGGATATGAACCCACGCACAGCACTAGTCTACAGTCTGGGTGCTATCGTGGGTTACCTCGGTCTCCTACAGCTGCAGCCCTTCATCCCCGAGTGGCAAGTCCCTTGGGCAGATGCACTGACGACCATCGCCTCGATCATAGGGATGATCTGGATGGCACGGAAGTGGCGACAGCACTGGCTCTGCTGGATCCTAGCGAACGCTGCAGGCTTCGTCGCCCTCTACGGAGCAGAGGATTACATCTCCTCCTTCGTCTATGTCGTGAACTTCATCACGGCCTTCTTCGGCTACCGCAAGTGGGGTCGTCTGATGCGCTCCCACGACAAAGCACCTGCCTCCACCACCCAGCCCTAGAATAGCCACCCACCCTCTACCTATGCGCTACTATCCCCTCTTCACCCAAGAGAACCTACCCAAGACGCTCGTCATCGCCAATGGAGCCTTCCCCAAGGCTCCTACCCCGCTGGCGCTCATCGACCGCTGGCGCAGTGGCGAGGAAGGCTACAGCCTCACCTGCTGCGATGGAGCGGTCAATAAACTCCGTCAGTACACCGACAAGCTCCCCGATGCCGTGGTGGGGGATCTGGATTCGGTATCGTCGGGTCTGAAGGATCTCCTTGAGGGGCGGATCCATCACTTCCTCGATCAGGATACGAACGACCTGACCAAGACGATGAAGTTCATCCACAGTCAGGGGGGGAAGCGCCCCATCACGCTCCTCGGAGCAAGTGGAGGGCGAGAAGATCATCTGCTGGCTAATCTCTGTCTCCTGACTACCTACAGCGACCTGGTCAGCGACCTAGTGATGCTCACGGACGAAGGCTACTTCCTACTCCTCACGGAGCCTTCGGAGGTAGAGATCCTCTTAGGACAGCAGTTCTCCGTCTTCAACTTCCAGCAGACTCCCATCTCGCTGAGGGGGGCTCACTGGCCTCTGGAGCACTACACCCTGCCTCAGCTCTGGTGTGGCTCACTCAATCGAGCCAGTGCGAGTCACCTCAGCATCGACACCACGAGTCCCATCCTACTCTACCTCGCTAATGTCTAGCCTTCCACCACTGGAGATCGTCCTTCGGGCTCTTGGTGAGCTCGATCCTCGTGGGGTACTGCCCCCGAGTAGCATGGAACTGGAGCTCTGTCTGGGGCTCAGTAGGGAGGAACTGGATGAAGCCTTCCAAGCGGTCTATGCCCACCCGATGGAGGATGTCCTTGAGCTCTTTGCTCAGGAGCGTCTCCAGCAGTGCCCGAGCCAGCTTCTCGAGGACTATACAGGGCGAGTCACTATGGAGCATGGGTACACGGGCGAGCTGTACTACGGCTACTTCCCCTATCGCTTCGGCGAACTGCTTCTAGCGACGACTCCCCTCGGGCTGTGCTACAGCAGCTTTACCCTCGGGGATCGTGAGGAGGCACGGGAGCGCCTCATCGGAAGCTACCCGCACGTAGCGCACTTCCACGAAGAGTCCCACCCGATCTTGGAGCAAGCCATGAGGCACCTAGCTGAGCCGACGGTAGAGCCTCTCCCCCCACTTCATCTCATCGGCACGCTCTTCCAGCGATCAGTCTGGCAGACGATGCTCCTCGTACCTCGAGGGAGCTGTATCAGCTACCAAAGGATCGGTCAAGCACTGGGCTTCCCTCAGGCTGCCCAAGCGATCGGCTCGGCCGTTGGTGCTAATCCTCTAGCCCCCTTCATCCCCTGCCACCGAGTCCTTCCCAAGGAACATACCATTGGCTTCTATCACTGGGGGACAGGGCTCAAGGCAGCTCTGCTCGCTCCCGAACTACTCTAGCCACATCCGAGCCCACCAAGGCTCCATCCCTAGCCACAGATCTCACAGCAAAGCTTCCTCACATGAAGCGCAGCTGAGGTCTGTGGCTTTGTGCTATTGGACAGGGGACGAACGAAGGAGAAAGAAGCAAGTAGTGTAAACTTTCTTTACACATCGTCTGTTTTCCTCTTACACGTTTAATGAAAGAATTATCCAATAGCTGCATATGAGTATCAATTTACCTCAGTCTACGCTTCCCCGCGTCGTCATCGCTGGAGGGGGCTTCGCAGGACTCAAGCTCGCTCAAGACCTTGACGCTCGTCTCTTCCAGATCGTCCTCATCGACCATCATAATTACCACCAGTTCCCCCCGCTGATCTACCAAGTTGCATCGTCGGGACTGGAGCCTAGTTCGATCGCCTTCCCCTTCCGTGCAGCCTTCCGCAGGAAGAAGAACTTCGTCTTCCGTCTGGCTAATGTCATCGGGGTAGCACCCGAGCGCAAGTGCCTCCTCACCTCCGTGGGGGAAGTCGAATATGACTACCTCGTGCTGGCCTGCGGAGGGACGACGAACTTCTTCGGCAACGAGCAGATCGCTCGCAATAGCCTCCCGATGAAGACGCTCTACGAGTCGATGAACCTTCGCAATGTCCTCCTCCAGAATATCGAGAAGGCACTCGTATCCGACAGCCCCGAGGCTCGTGAAGCGCTCCTAACCGTGGCGATCGTAGGCGGAGGCCCTTCGGGTGTAGAGATCGCAGGCGCTCTAGCGGAGATGAAGCGCTATGTTCTACCGAAGGATTACCCTTACCTTGAGACGGAGCAGTTCAAGATCCACCTCATCGATGCCTCGCCCCGCCTCTTGATGGCGATGAGCGAGAAGAGCTCTGCCACGGCTACCAAAGGTCTAGAGGCTATGGGCGTAGAGATCCATCATCAGACGATGGTCACCGACTATGATGGCAAGGTCTTGACCCTCGGGGATGGGACCAAGATGAATACACGGACGGTCATCTGGGTGAGTGGGATCGTAGCCAATACCCTCGAAGGATTTTCGCCCGAAGCCATGGGACGAGGCAAGCGCCTGCTCGTGGACGGGCACAACGAACTCATAGGCTATCCTGGCATCTTTGCCCTCGGCGACCAATGTCTCATGACGGCAGATCCCGCCTACCCTCAGGGACATCCGCAGATGGCTCAAGTAGCGATCCAGCAGGCTGTACTGCTGGCGAAGAACCTCAAAGCCCGTGAGGAAGGTCGTGAAGAGAAGACCTTCCACTACCGAGATCTCGGCTCGATGGCTACCATCGGACGCAACAGAGCCGTAGCAGAGATCGGTAAGGCGAAGTGGGGTGGCTTCACCGCTTGGGTCCTCTGGCTCGTCGTACACCTTCGCTCCATCCTCTCCGTGCGCAACAAGGTCATCGTCCTGCTAAACTGGGTCTGGAACTACGTGACCTACGACCGCTCCCTGCGCCTCATCCTCAAGCGCCACGTCCCCGTTGAGCCCTACGAAGCTCGCCGTGAGCGTCTGGAGAACAAGGACACGCACGTCGACTAGCACCGAGCCCTACCTTCCCCCTTAATTTTTCAGCCCTTCGCCCTCCCCCGTCAGCATGACTTCGGGGAGGGCGAAGGGCTTTGTCGCAAACCCCCTCACAGAGCGGGCTGGAGCAAGCCCTACAAGATCGGCCTCAGAAACCTACTGTGGGTCGCCTCGACGACCTACGGTAGGTCGGTCGACCGACCCA
>ERZ772917.406-NODE-406-length-31208-cov-3.990884_pt1 | contig 31208 bp, 25 predicted proteins | sample MGYA00511187_ERZ772917 | MGnify/ENA primary metagenome ERZ772917 (study PRJEB29015, sample SAMEA2737925) | human oral metagenome | biome: human oral; feature: human-associated habitat; material: dental | place: China | collected 2012 ...
AGGCATCCCTCCCCCGTTCTCCCCCCCGCCCCCCAGCGTGCAGAGCGCGGGACGGGTGCGCAGGAACCCGGCGTCGATCAGGGCCTTCGAGAGCACGGGCCACGGCGCCTCCGGCCGGTTGGCCCCCCAGTTGGAGGCCCCCAGGGAAACCCCCAGGACCGTGTCGAGACCCCTGGTCTCCGCGGCGGCCAGGACGGAATAGATGGCTCCGGGGAAGGAGGAGGAGGCAAGGACCACGACCCGATCCCCCTTCACGAGCCCCAATTCATCGAACCACCGCAGCATCTGCACCGCCCAGAGCGGGTCCGTCGCGCAGCGCTTGGCCTTGAGGTCCCCCTGCGTCGTGGTGGTCACGCTCCACTCCAGCCCGATCAGCCCGCTGTGGTAGGGGTCTGCCCCTTCGTCGCGGGGCAGGTCGCGGCGGCCCAGCTCCTCCCAGAGGAAGGCCTGAGCCGCCAACACCTTGTCGTACAGCCGCTGTTCTGCCGGGCTGAGCGGCGGGGTCCACGACAGCCACAGCGCGGCCAGCGCCGCCGTCAGGAACAGGAGGCGCAAGGGGGAGCCACCCACGAAGGGCGCCCTGGCGCCCCTCATCCGAGGAGTCCCCGTATCAACCCCACGCCGAAGGAGGCTGCAATGGCGCAGGACGTTGCCCCGCACACCGTCATGACCGCTCCCTGCCGCTCCGCATCGGCGGCGATCAGCCCCGGCACGACCCACCCCAACCAGGGCGGCGAGGGGACGACGAACAGCAGGGCCAGGTGGGCGGCCAGGGCCAGCAGCATCGCCGCTCCCGCCCGCTCCCGCCCATAGAGTGCCAGGGAACGGGCAACGAAGGACAGGAGCGGCGCCAGGAGAAGCCCCATCACCAGCGCCGCCATGACCCGCACCGGGGAGGCGGCGTAGAGCGCCATGAGCCCCGGCGTCACCAGCCCTCCGCACCCCCAGCCCGTCCTCCTGCTCCAGACGAGCCCCATCAGGACGCCCAGGGCCATTGTGACGCAGTCCCACGCCTCCGCCGCGTTTAGAGCACCGACAAAAGAACCGTTCATGACGCCTCCTCCAGCGACCGTGCCGCGCCCAGCAAAAACTCAAGCGGCCAGCCCGCGACGTTGCCGCAGGCGAACACCTTGCCCCGTCCCCTTCGCCACGCCGCAAAGGACGCCGGGTCCGATATCTCATCCGTCCAGCGCAGGCGGCCGAGGCGGAGCCATGGACGCGAGGTGCGGGTGAACGCGGTCGCCCGCCACGGCAGGGAGCGAATCCACGGAAGGAAGGCCCGAAGCCTCGCGGGCCGATCCGGACGGTGATGAAAGAGCAGCGTCGTTTCCTCGGCCCTCCAGCCCGTCGCGATAAACAGCTGTTCCGTGCTGGCCGTTTCGTTCGCCGAAAAGGCTGCCGCCAGAAGGTCCTCGCCCTCGCCCAAAATTCGGAAGTCCGCGACGTCCGGGGGAAGGAACTCCATGGCGCGCTGCGCTGAGGCAAGGGCCTCGGACGAGGCCAGGCCCAGCCCCTCCAGGGAGAGGGTCAGGGCCTTCATCGCCAGGAGGACGTTGCCCTCACGAAAGGAGAAAGGCAGGTCCATCAGCGTCGCAGGCCCGCGCGCCTCGAGGACGCGGGCCACGAGGGCCGCTTCGGGGCCAGCCAGGACGGGAACCCCTTTGGGAACCCCCTGCAGCAGCGCCTCCGCCGCCCCTCGGACGCCGGGTCCCCAGGCGTCTTCGTGGTCGGGCCGCAGCGTGGTCCAGACTAGAAGCGTGGGGTCGAGCCAACGCCCCGCCGCCGGCTGAAGGAGAGGGGACACGGCGCTGTTCTCCATCACCAGGGCCTCCGCATCCATGGGGATCTGCGAGAGCCACCAGCGCATCTCCCGAAAGCTCACGGGCGAGGTCCGACGGACCACGCGCGGACCGGCGGGCGATAGCTCCCGCGGCAGCACCCCGGTGATGCGGGAGTAGGTCCTGAGCCCGACGGCCGACAGCCCCGCATGCAGGAGGCGAACCAGACTGCTCTTGCCGCGCGTCCCCGTCACGAGGATCCTGATGCCCACACGTTTCAAATCCATGCAGCGTTCCTCCAGCCAATAGGCGAACACAAAACTCGAAAGGGCCTCCGCTTCGCGCTCATAGTATAGCGCATAAGCGCAGCAGGGGCAGGGTTTGCTCGTCTTCTGCCGCACCGGACTGGGGCAAGGCCAAGCCCGGCTTAACCTGCACGGCGACGGGCCGGGTCCCCGATCGAGTCGTCGCAACCTGCAGCTTTGGGAACACTTCTTTTCTGTTCTTAACACCGTTTTTTATGCTATGCTCTTTAAACCGACCGCGTCGGCGGACGGCCGCCGCCGTCCGAAATTCAAACAGGGAGTGATCGTTATGGTTCTTGACTCCAGTGACCTTGCCTTCATCCTCTCCAATCTTGGGGGCCTCTTCATGGCCGTCGTCCTCCTCCTCTTTATCCTGTCCTTCTCCGTGCGGATCGTCCCGGAGTACCGGCGCCTCGTCCTGTTCCGGCTGGGCCGGCTGGTGGGCAGCCGAGGCCCCGGCATCGTCCTGCTCATCCCGCTGCTGGACCGGGCGGTGACGGTGGACCTGCGCATCCTGACGCTGGACGTCCCCGTGCAGGAGGTCATCACGAAGGACAACGTCGCCATCAAGGTGAACGCCGTCGTCTACTTCCGGGTCCTGGACCCGTCGAAGTCCGTGGTGGAGGTGGAGAACTACATCGTCGCCACCAGCCAGCTCGCCCAGACCACCCTCCGCTCCGTCGTGGGGTCCGTCGAGATGGACGAGGTGCTCTCCTCCCGCGAGAAGATCAATCAAGAGCTGCAGGAGATCATCGACGAACGCACCGATCCCTGGGGCATCAAGGTCAGTGCGGTGGAGGTGAAGGAGCTCGAGCTGCCTGAAGGCATGAAGCGGGCCATGGCCCGTCAGGCCGAGGCGGAGCGAGAGCGCCGCGCCAAGATCATCGCGGCAGAGGGCGAGCTTCAGGCGGCCACCAAGCTCTCCGAAGCCGCGCGGCAGATGGAGGTTTCCCCCGTAACCCTGCAGTTGCGCTACCTGCAGACCATCCGCGAGATCGCGGGGGAGCGCAACTCCACCACCTTCTTCCCCATCCCCATCGACCTGCTGCGCCCCTTCATCAACCAAGCCTTCGGACGGACCACGGAGAACCCGGACAAAGCCTGACGCCGGCCCCGTCGTGGGGACCAAAAACCGACCAAGCGCCCCCAGCGGGCGCTTTTTTTGTGCCCATAGACTGCGGCTTGACAGTCCAAACGGACCTGAACGCAGGACGCCCGCACCTTAAGGTTAGTTAAAGTCAGCTTTACGATACTCTTTATGTGCGATTCAACGAGCGTTTTGTCCGGCATGCTGCGGAAGAGGGCTTGTCATTTCACAAAATGAAGCCCTTCGTACGAGCATTGCCTCACCGAACTTGAGCCGGACAACGATGTTGGTGCGAAGATAATACCCAATCGCGTTTTATATGGATTGCTCCATCTTCGGGACAGCCCCCCTTCCAAGGAGTCAAAAACACTAAGCATTTCCCTTAACGTGAATTGGTATCAGCTTCGGAACCGTCACTTTAAACCTTCGCGTTATATAAAATTTGCAAAACGAAATTCCTTGTGTGCAGGAATGAAAACATTCCATAAGATTCTGAAAATATCTTGGTGCATGGGCACTCATTTCCACTTGGGAGTGGTGCCTGTTATAATTAACTCTCAGTGCTATTTTAGGACTGCATAACATGTCTTCCCCGAGTCGTCTTTATTTCCTATTGTTCTTTAGTGTTTCACGTGAAACAAGGCGAAAAACTAGCAACCCTAGCAAAATGACTTAGAGGCTAGCTCTAACTAAGTAAATCTCTTGAATCGCAAATTATTACGATCAAGCTGAGCCAAGCAAAAGACAAACTCCAGATTTTTGGCCCCAGGATCGGAGAGCGTCCTGATGGAGCTGGAAGTTGTTGCCCCTGAAAAACAACCCCTTCGCCTCGTAACGCGCATCACCTACTCACGGAGGGGAGATAAATCACGCAAGCTTTCCTCAGCGCTCTCATAACCCATCGTCAGCTAACTTCTACAACTTTGATCAACTCGATCGTCCTATTGCAAATTTATCCCTATCATGACAGTTAAAATAGATACTTGTGGAAACGACAAGCTTAACCACAGCGTCATAAAAAGCTGTCCCGAAACACGTCGCAACCAATGTGGTTCCCGGCCCGTCAGAGGAGCCCTCTGTAGAGTGTCCCCACAAAAATACCTAATGCGGATCGTCATCGTCATTTTACACATTACCATCCAAACACCCTTTTATTCTTCGATTCGTCTGAACTCGTAACAAAGAACACTAAAATCGACAACCTTGCGAATGTCCACCTCATGAGAGCAAGATATGCTAAAATTTTTCGCTCATTGACGACGTGTGTACGCCATCCTCAAACGCGGATGGCTAAATCTCTTCAAGACAAGCTAGGCATCTTGGCAAATTTCGGCAAATTACGCTAACCGCAGCTTTGTTTCTTCCCCAAAAATTTTGTAATTATCACTGAAAACTCAAGATGAATGGCGATATTCTCATTTCAGTTTCATATCGAACATCTAGCACGTTGTTTCGTTCCTCCTGCTCGCCGTATCACTATGTACAGTTTGGCTTTTGTTGAGGCTTACAAAAGCCGTTTTTGTCTACGAATCGTTTAGAAAGATATTCAAGCCAAAACATCCTATTAAAACCCCAACGTCCCGTTCATTCATCAATACCCAATTCATAGTTTTCGACAGTTTAATCAAAAATTACCTCCTTGGTGCTTGTCAGCATCCTCAGGGTTTCGCTAAAGAAGATAAATCACCAGACTTCCTTAAATTTAATTTGCTGTGAAATTATACTTCTAGCATTCCATGATCTGCTGCTAGTCGGCTCTCTGCTTAGGCTGGCTTGATAATTCCACAGTTATAGAGGATTTAAGGGGTCCATCTTCTCATCGTTTCAGGAGAAGAAACTCGAAGGGAAATGTGCATAACTTATGTGGATATGTGATTAACTTTGTGGATGACTTGGACCCAACGGGCCCATAAGGCACCCTGATGGAGCCCTGCAACAAAAGGCCTGCAGCGCACTCCTATGTTCTATAGGGAAATGGGGGCAATTCCTCATTAAAAATTATTATTTATTAATGTTATAACAATAAATATATTATATATCGACTAGTTTAGCGTATAAAGAGATTGACTTTTACTGCTCTTTATTGGAGAGAAGAAGCACTGCCTCGGAAGCCAAAGCGTGTGACAGGAGGCAAGGGCATCAGAGCTACGTATTTATACTTAAATCAATTTAAAATCCTCTAAAGTCTTGCGACATGGTCCTTTAAATTCAAAATAGGCCTTGCATATTTCGTAAAGGCTGATAAAATGCAGGAAAATCTTTGTTTGGAGGCGTAAGCAATGACCAAAGCGGAACTTATTGATGCGATTGCGGAGAAGCTGCTTCTGAAGAAGAAGGACGTCGTCCCCGTCGTGGAGGAAGTGTTTGCTTCCATCGAGGGCGCCCTTGCCAGAGGCGAGAAGTGCACCTTCGTGGGATTCGGCGTCTTCGAAGTGAAGGAGCGCGCGGCGCGCGAGGGCCGCAACCCCCAGGACCCCACCAAGGTCGTGAAGATCCCCGCCAAGAAGGTGCCCGTCTTCCGCCCCGGCAAGGATCTCAAGGAGAAAGTTCTGGCCATCAAGGGCAAGAAAAAGGCAAAGTAGTCCCTGCAACCTGCAAAACGAGAAAAAGGCGGCCGTCCGAGCCGCTTTTTTCTTACTCTTTCGGACTCTCAACCGCCCGCACCGTCAGGGCACGCCGTGCCCGCCCTAAGGAAGGAAAAGACACAATGCTTCAATTCAAGCCCATAGCCTGGGAGGACAAGGAAAGCTACACCTCCTGTTTTGAACGATGTCCCGTTCACTACGCGGAGTACTCATTTTTTGGCCTGTGGGGGTGGCTGGCAAGCGTCCCCATCGACCTGGCCCTCGATGGAACCGTGTACTGGCTGCGCTCCAGAGGACCGAAGCCTGGAATCTGCGGGCCCGTCGGGGACTGGAGCCAGCTCGACTGGCACCGAACTCTGGAGCACTTCGCCTCGGAGGAGGTCCTCTTCGACGTTCCGGAGGGGGCCGTACAGCTCATCCCGGAGGACCTCAAGGGGGCCCTTGAGGTCGAGGAGGACCGGGACCAGTGGGAATACGTCTACTCCGTGCCGGAGCTCATCGAGCTCAAGGGGAAGAAGTACGCCCACAAGCGCAACCGCGTCCGGGCCTTTTCATCGAGCTACGAGTGGGACTACTTCCCCATGCTCCCGGAGGACTTTCCCGCCGTCATGGAGTTTCAGGAGCGGTGGCGCGCACACCGCGACAGCACCATGACGGAGGACGAAACGGTTTCGCTCTACGACGAGGACCTCGCCATCCGCGCCGCCCTGGAGCGCTGGGACGACTTTCCCTTCCTAGGAGGCATCCTGAAGGTGGACGACGAGATCGTCGCCTACACCATCGCGGAGGAGCTCGACAGCCGGACCCTCGACATCCGCTTCGAGAAGGCCTTCGGCGAGTATGCTGGAAGCTACCAGGCCATCAATCAGCTCTTCCTCAAAAACCAGGGAGCCGGATACGACTGGGTCAACCGGGAGGAGGACATGGGCGAGGAGGGGCTCCGCGCCGCCAAGTTGTCCTACGGCCCGACGGACATGCTGAAGAAGTACAGCGTGCGTATCAAATAAGCGCCCTGCTGAAGTCCGCTAAAGCTTCTCCAGGTCGTGAACGGCGGCCACGTCGATCTTGTGGTCCGCAGCGAGCGACTCCACCGTTTCCAGCGCCTCGCAGGGAAACTCGCAGGCCAGCCCGCAGCTGGAGGACAGCTTGCGCGGCACCGGCGCGATACGGGCCGATATCCCCGCACCACGGCAGGTCCGCTCGAACATCAACGCCATACTGGTCGTCTTAAAGGTTGCGATGCAGCTCAATCCTAACCCACTCCTTCCCGAAGGTGTCCTTGCTGCCACGACCCCAATTATAAAACGAAAAGGGCCCGGCCGACCCAGCGAAGTTTCCGAAAGGACGTGGACGGGTATAATGTAAGGATACGTCTGTCGTGACGAAACGACGAAAATGGGGAGGGAGCGGAGTTGTTCTACCTGATGCTGGGGATCTTCGTGGCCGTTGCATTCGGCGCACTGCTCAAAAAGCAGCAGACGCGCCAGCACCCGCAGCCCCCTCAGGCTGCCCCGCAGGAGGAGGTCCAGGCCGCGTCCTCCGAAGCGCCCCAGGAGGATCGGCTTGTGATCGGTTCGCCCGGCGTCAAGGCCCCAGAGGCTCCGGCGGAGGAGCCCACGCCTCAATCCGAGGCCGTTCCGGCGCCGCAGGAGGGCCGCAGCATCGCCATCCTTCAGGAGGAGATCGTCCCCTGCGACACGGTCCTGGCCGCAAAGCCCATCAGCTCCCCCAATGCGGTGGGGAGCGCCACCTACTCGGCCGCTGCGCCCGCAACCCTCGGCGAGGACTCCCCCTACGCCTACGGCTCCTCGGCTGAACCTCCGAAGAAGGCGAAGCCCTCCGCCTCACTCCTGCGCTGGTGCGGCCGTACGGGCTCGCTGCAGGTGGGGGACCTCGTCATCCTTGGGCCGGTGACCTACTGGTCCGACGGCCCCAGCTCCGTCAAGGACCCCTGCTGCATCGACGTCGTCCTGCCAGTGGAGTACCCTCAGGAGGGTGCTTCCCTCCCCGCCGACGGTGCCGCCTCCTACGCCGAGATGACGCCCCTCCAGCGGGGCGTCTACCTGACGTGGCTCGCGGGCGGACGCATTCAGCCCCCCCTTCACCTCTGCTACCCCTCCCTGTGGCTGTACGGCCTGGAGCGGCGCGTCATCGCGGACCGGCTGGACATGGGCCTGTGCCTTGCGGAGGCCTTTCGCCTGCTGCCCCTGATCCGCTGGGACGCCGTGCTGACGAGCCTCATCCACTTCATCACCTGGCTGGCCGCCAAGATCTGGCTGTCGGAGGACGAGCTCCTGAGCTTCTGCAAGAAACTCCTCGTCGTGCCGGGCGAGCTCTTAATCATGCTGCTGGGGTCCTACGCCAACTCAAAACTCCCTCTGCCCTCCGCGGTGGCCTTCACCCTGATTCGCACGTCGGAGAGGCTTCGGACCGCCGCCCTGGGCGAAAGGGCACCGCAGGTCGCCCACTCCGACGAGCTCCTCCAGAAGTTCACGCCGCTCTACAAGGAAGCCACGAACGGCGGGCTGATCCTCCCGAAGCCCAAGACCTCCTTGACCCTCGCCTACACTCCCACGAACCCCTCCCTGGACGCGAAGAAGGAGGCCTCAAACGGCGTGGTGGAGCTGCCCAACTTCTTCGAGGACCTCGGCGTCTTCGACCCCCTCGTCGCCGTGTGGCGGGACTTCGTCACCGACCTGACGCCCCGACAGCCCAAGACCGCGGCGGAGAGCCTGGAGGGACGGCCCGACTTCGAGGGATTCGTCGAGGCCCTGAGGCAGGGTGGCGACGACGGCCCCCTGACCTCCACCCTGGGCGCGCTGGGCGCGTTGATGGGCCTGGACTGCTCGACGGATAAGGTTCACGGGGGCGACCGAAAGAACATGGTGGAAACGGCTCAGGTGGAGGGCTATCAGATCCTGCCCAACCTGGGGCTGCCCGGTTGGGACTACGGATGGGAGGACCCGATCCTCCTCCTCCCTCTGGAGCTTGGGGCCAGGCTCTCACAGGATTACCTCGCGGCCTCCTTCCTGCTGGACCTCCTCTGCGCCCTGATGGAGGTCCGGATCCGGAAGCTCTTCGAACCACTGCGGCAGCGCCTGAACCACTACTTCTCCCTCTCCACGGAGGACAACGTCCGGCTGGAGGCCCAGGGGCTCCTGGACGTCCCCGCCCACCACCCCGTCGAGCGCTACGGAGAGCTGGTCCAGTTCTGGCTTCAGGGGGAGGACCTGGCCGACCTGCGCAACTTCCTGTTCGACTTCCTGAGCTTCCTTCCCCAAACCCAGGCGGAGGAGCAGGCCCTGCGGGAGAGGGTCTGTGGCGTCCTGAACGTTTCCTCTGCCACCCCACCGCCCTACGAGGAGCGCGCGCCGCTGGAGCGGGGCGAGGCCCTACTCAAGACCCTGTCGCCGCTCTTCAGAAACTCGTAGCCGATTGTACGGCATAAAACCCGCCGCCCCTTCGGGCGGCTCTGAGTGATTCAGGAGGGATCCCTGTGTTCGACTATGTGATCATTGCAGACGACTACACCGGCGCCGTAGAGATCGCGGCAAAGTTCATGAACGGCGGGTACAACGCCGCGGTGACGCTGGACCCCGGCTCCATGGGCGCCCTGCGCAAGTACTCCGCCGTGGCCCTGGACATGGAAACGTTCTTCCTGTCCCCGGAACGCGCCGCCCAGAGGGTTGAGAACGTAGCCCGCGACCTTTTGCCCTGGAAGGAGAGCGCGGCCTTCTTCAAGCGCATCGAGCCGGGCCTTCGGGGCAACGTGGGCCCTGAGCTCCGCGCCGCCGCCGACACGCTGAAGTTCGACTGCATCGTCGTGGCCTCCGCCTTCTCCAGGAGCCGCAAGGCCGTGGAGGAGGGCACCCTGCACCTGGACCGGCAGGAGCCCATGTCCCCCCAGACGGCCACCACCGCCCACCCGGCGAGCTCCGCCGCCGTGGCGAAACTCCTGCGGGAGTCCGGGATGGACCCCAGGGAGGTTTCACGGGAGGATATCCGTACCCAGAGGACGGCAGAGGTCGTGGCTCAAAACGGCTGCTACTGCTTCGACGCCGAGAACGACGAGGACCTGCGCCTCATCGTCAGCGGCGTCCTGAAGGCCCGTTCCGTCAAGGACGTCCTGTGGGTCGGGTCCATCGGCCTGGCCAACGCTCTGGCCACCGCTCCAAAGTCCTTCGTCTTCGTCGTGGGGACGGCCCACCCCAGAAGCCTCCGCCAGGCGCGCCAGCTGGTCGATCAGGGCTACGTCAAGACCATCCCCGTCAGCATCGCGGGCCTGAACGGCGACCTGGCGGAAGCGATGCTCCCCCTCACCGCAGAGCTGGCGGACCCGCTCCTGCGCTGTGGGCAGTCCATCCTGCTGGTGGCGCAGGACGAGGAGGGACGCTTTATCCGCGGCCACTACCCCAACGAGGACGTGGCGGGGTTCCTGGACCTGATGGCGAACACCACCCGCGAGATCATGGGCCATGCGAGGATCGGCGGGCTCTGCGTGGCGGGAGGGGACTGCGCCGCCCGCATCGCCCAGCGTGCCCGGGCGGAGAACGTGGCCCTGGAGCGGGAAATCCAGGAGGGGATCACCCTCACGACACTGGTGGGCGGCCCCTTTGACGGCCTCCCCCTCATCACCAAGAGCGGTTCCCTGGGCGGCGAGAGCGCCCTGGTCCACTGCATGGAGTTCTTCATTCACCGCAGCGAGGGCAGGAGCGGGCTCCCCTGGATGTAGTGATTTTTTAACCGGACTTCTTCAGCGCTTCAGGGGCGGGGAAAGCGCCGGGCGAAGAAGGCCCTGAGGTGGGCCAGGGCCTGGGCGGTCTCCGGCGTCAGGGACGGAGGGCACTGGCTGCGAAAACGTCGGACCTCCGCTTCCGGCGGCTCGATGGCCGGAGCGCGCCTCCCGGGCCTTTGGCCCGAAACGGCGGGCTTCATGGGCGGCGCTCCCAACGTGACCTTCACCTCGTCGACGTCCAGGTCCCACCGCTCCTTGAGGGCGCGCCGAACGTTTCCCTTCATCTGGTTCAGCTGCTGCGCCGCGTGGGGCGTCTTTGCCGCCACGAGGAGCACCCCCGCCACAAAATCGTAGGGCACGGAGTTCCGCGCCCTCGCGGCCCCCACCACGAGGGACCAGCACCGCACCATCTCCCTCAACCGTTCGGCTCGGACGTTCCGCGGGACGATCCGCCCCAAAAGGTCCTTCACGGACACCATGCGGTCCAGCCTGGGCCGCCCTGCCGTCACCCGCTCCTCCGGCGCAGCCGTCCTGCGCTCGGCGGCCGCGGCCTTCATCCTCCGTTCCTCCGACCCCGCTGCCGAAGGACCACCGAGAGTAGCTGTACGTCCGCCGGGGTAACGCCCGACAGGCGAAGGGCCTGGCCCAGGGACTGGGGCCGCCAGCGAGAGAGCTTTTGACGGCCCTCGGCGCTCAACCCCGTCACCACATCGTAATCCAGGTCCTGCGGGATCGGGACGCCGTCCATGGCAGCCGTGCGCTGGGCCGTGCGGGCCTCCTTCTCAAGGTAGCCGGCATAGCGCAGCGCCGTTTCGACGCAGTGCGCCTCCTCCTCGTCAAGAGGACGCTCCGGGGGCGACAGCCGCGAAACCAAGTCGTAGGTCACCCCCGGACGCCGTAGAAGGTCCGCCCCGGACAGGGGCTCCGCCGGGGGTTCCACCCCCGCCTCGCCAAAGAGCGCAGCCCACCCCTCCGAAGGGGTCAGGCGCGTCGTCTTCAGCCGTTCTGCCTCGCCGTCCTCCCGTTCCCACCGCTTTGCGAGGGCGTCCCATCGCGCGTCGTCGATCAGCCCCACCCGCCGCCCCAAATGGCTCAGACGGCGTCCTGCGTTGTCCCACCGCATCAGGAGCCGGTACTCGCAGCGGCTGGTCAACATCCTGTACGGTTCCTCCGTGCTCTTCGTCGTGAGGTCGTCCACCAGCACGCCGAGGTAGCCGTCGGATCGCCCCAGGACCAGCGGCTCCTCTCCCTTCGCCTGCAGGGCGGCGTTGGCGCCCGCCAGAACCCCCTGAGCCGCCGCCTCCTCGTAGCCTGAGGTGCCGTTCACCTGCCCCGCGGTGAAGAGGCCCGAAACCTCCCGATTCTCCATAGAAGGTGACATTTGGTCAGGGCTTAGATACGCATATTCGATGGCGTATCCGGGCCGCAGGATCTTGGCGTCGGCACAGCCGGGCAGGGAATGGACCAGCTCCACCTGCACGTCGTAGGGCAGGCTGGTGGAGAAGTTCTGAATGTAGACCTCTCCCGTTTCAAGGGAAACGGGCTCAAAGACGATGGGGTGCGTCCTGCGGTCCGGGAAGCGCAGGAACTTGTCCTCGATCGAAGGGCAATACCGGGGCCCGTTGGACCTCAGCCCTCCGGCGACGAGGGGGGAACGCCCGATGTTCGCCCTCAGGACCTCATAGGTTCGCTCCGTGGTCCGGGAGAGCCAGCAGGCGTAGTCCGACCGATGGAGGCGCTTTTCCCCCCACAGGTCGAAGCAGAGGGGCTCCTCGGCCGACCTCTGGGGGACGGCGGCGCTGAGGTCGATCGTGGCCAGGTTCAGGCGCGGCGTGGTGTCCGTCCTCATGCGTCCCATCCTGAGGCCCAGGGACGCGAGTGACTTCAGCAGGCCCTCCGCAGGCATCTGGCCCATGGGGCCGGAGGGGAAGGAGCGAGCCCCCACGAAGACGCGCCCCCCCAGGTAGACGCCGCCGCAGAGGACCACCGTCCGGGCATCGTAGCGCGCTCCGTACCGCGTCAGGACGCCCGTCGCGCGCCTCCCCTTCCCGTCCGGCCGGGTCAGAAGCTCCACGGCCTCATCCTGAATCACATCCAAATTGGCCTGAGACAGGAGCTGCCTGCGGTAGTGCAGCCCGTAGAGCGCCGGGTCGCACTGGGCCCGGAGAGCCCGAACGGCCGGACCCTTGGAGGTGTTCAGCCAGCGGACCATCAGCGTCGAGGCGTCCGCGGCCCTCGCCTGCTCCCCGCCCAGGGCGCTGACCTCCCGCGTCAGGTGGCCCTTTGCCGGGCCTCCGATCGAGGGGTTGCAGGGCATCATCGCCGTGTTGTCGAGGTTCAGGTTCAGCATCAGCGTGCGGCAGCCCATGCGTGCAGCGGCCAGCGCCGCCTCGCAGCCGGCGTGCCCTCCGCCGACGACCACCACGTCATATCGTTCCTGAAACAAGGGATCGACCTCCAGGGGAATCCGCCTTGACGCTCATCGAAACAGGGCGCAGACGTTCTTGTCCAGATCGGGAAAGGGGTCCTCCACGCCGGTGAGGAAGACCTGCCAGCCGGTCCCGGCCAGGGCGGTCCCCGCTGCCGCCCGCCCCTCCGCGTCCAGCTCCGCTGCCAGGTCGTCGAAGAGCAACACCGGCTTGCGGCCGATCCGGGCTTCCACAAGCCTTCCGGCGGCCAGGATCAGGGCGAGGACCAAGCGTCGCTTCTGCCCTCGACTGAGGGACTCTGACGCCGGACGGCCCAGGGCCGTGACCTCCAGGTCGTCGCGTCCGGGACCCACCAGGGGGCGCATGGCCCGAGCCTCCTGCTCCTCGTGCTCCGCCAGCGCCGCCAGGAGGTACTCCTCGCCGCTCCCGGTCAGGTCGGGCCGCAGGGCGATGGAGAAGGGCGGCGCCGAAGCGTCCATCCCATCCAGCGCGAGGGACAGACGCACACACACCCGGCGTCGGGCCTCCAGGATCCAGCCCCCCATACGGGCGAAGGGCAGGGTGGTGGCCCGGGGCGAACGCCCCTGGCGCAGGAGGGCCGCCCTCCGTCGGGCCACCTGCCGAAACTCCGCCAGGCGCCGCGCGTAAGGGGGCAGGCACAGTGCGGAGAGCCGATCCAAAAAGAGGCGGCGCACGGCGGGAGGGCCGTCAATCAGGTCGATGTCGGTGGGCAAAAAGACGATGGAGGGGACCAAAAGGCGGACCTCCGTGCAGCTTGCCTGTTTGCCGTCCGCTCTGAGGGTCAGACGCGTCGATATCTTCGCCTGAAGCTCGTGCCCGCTCTCCCCTGCCGCCCGCGCAGCCAGCAGGGCCCGCCCCTCGCGGGAGCCCCAGGCCACGACCCTGCCGATGCGGCCCCCGAACGGCCCCCAGCCGGAGAGGAGGTTCAGGCCCTCCAGGAGGTTCGTCTTCCCGGACCCGTTGGGCCCACAGATGAGGTTGAGCCCCGGCCCCCACTCAAACCGCGCGGACGGAAAGCTGCGGAAGTCCCTTAGGGCGCAGGCCTCAAACCGCATGGCTCCGCCGGTGCAGGCTGACGGTCACGCCTGCTGATCCCGCTCCGTTGCCGCGTCCTCCTCCCCGGCCTCCAGGAGGTCCTGAGGGGCGATGCGCGCCGGCATGAGCATGTAGAGAAAGCTGTCCGAGTCCTCCTGAAGGACGCGGGTCTGGCCCTCCTCGCCGTTGAACTCCACCGTCACTTCGCCGCCCCTCAGAGCTCGAACGCCGTCCTGGAGGTAAGTCAGGTTGAAGCCCACCCGCAGAGGGTCCCCGTCAATGGAGGCACTCAACACCTCAAAGGCCGTTCCGAAGTCCGGCGCCTTCGCGGTCATCTCAAGCTCTCCGCCCGGGGAGAGCCGGAGCACCACGAGGTGGGCCGGGGTGTTGCGGGCGATGATGTCCAGCCGCTCCAGGGCCGGGAGGATTTCGTCCTTGCGGACCCGAAGGGTCGTGAGGACGTCGGAGGTCAGGATCCGCTCGTAGTTTGGGAAGGCGGACTCCACGCACCGGATGGAGAACTCCACCCCTTCGAGCTGAAACCAGGCTGTCGAGCCGTCGTTCAGGATTTGGACGTGTGACTCCGGGTCCCCCAGGCCGGTGAGCCGGTTCAGCTCCTTCAGGGCGGGGATGGGCAGCATCATCTCCCGCTCGGCCTTGGACTCGCAGGGACACTTCGAGATGGAGAGCCGTTTGCTGTCCGTGGAGACGACGCTCATCAGGTTTTCCTGGACCTTCACGAGGCAGGTCCCAAGGTACTTCGGGAAGTCCACCGGCGTGGAGCTGGCCACGGAGCCCTCGTTAATCGCCTGCATCAGGTCTGCGGCCAGGACGTCGGCGAGCGCTGAGGCGCTGTCGCTGCGCGGGATGTTGGGGAACTCCGAAACGGGAAAGGTCGAAAAGCGCATCTTGTTTCGCCCGGCCGTAAGCGTTCCGCGCTCCTGAACGACTTCTAGGGTGGCGGTGTCCGACTGAATTTTCTTCAGAAAGTCCCCAAAGAGGCGGACGGGGAGGACGGCGGAGCCGGCCTCGACGGTCTGGACCCCCGAAGCGGTGCATCGGATGGCGGTCTTGAAGTCGGTCGCCTCAAGGGTGACGGCATCTCCTGTGTTGACCAGGATGCCGCTGACGGCGTTCATGGCGCTTTTGGCGTTGCTGGAGTGTTCGGCCATCTGCCAGGCTTTGAGGAATTCCGTTCGGTTGATTTCCAGTTTCATTCCGGGTCCTCCTTTTTTGGGTCTTTTTTGTTGGAGTTTTTTTACGTTTGGCGTTTGCTGGTTGTGTATTGGTTTGAGGTTTCTTTTGTTTTTTTATTTTTTAGTAACAGTAATAGTAATAACCTCGAACAAGTCTGTGGATAAGTTGACGCGATGCCGTCGATTTCGGTTGTTGTGTCGTGTGGATTTTTCGTGGGAGCGCTGTGGATAACCTGTGGGCGGCGTGGGCGAATCCCGTGGCCCACAATTTGTTTTGTGGACAACACTTGGATATCCACAACTCGTTCACAGCCTGTTCTTGAGGTTATCCACCGTCCGACGCACCTCCTGGTCCGTCTTGACGAGTTCGCCGATCTTCTTCCGCGCGTGGATGACGGTGGTGTGGTCCTTCTTGCGGAAGGCGTGGGCGATCCGAAGAAGGCTCGTCTCCGTCATCTCGCAGCAGAGGAACATGGCGATTTGTCGGGCCATGGCCAGCTCCGCCGTCCGCTTGGAGCTGGTCAGCTCCTCAGGGCTCATGCTGAAGTACTCCGCCACGACGCTCTGGATGTCCTCCACCGTCACCGGCGCCTTGACGTCCATGCGCAGGACGTCCTTCAGCCACTCGGAGCTGCGCTCGATGGTGACGGGCTCGCCGTAGAGCTCCGAGGACATGATGACGCGGTTCAGCGCGCCCTCCAGGTCCCGAATGTTGCTGGGGATGTGTTGAGCCAGGAAGTGGACGACCTCGTCCGGCAGGTCGCAGCCCCGCAGCATGGCTTTCTTCTGCAGGATCGCAATGCGCGTTTCCAGGTCCGGGGGCTGGATGTCCGCCACCATCCCCCAGTTGAAGCGGCTGATCAGTCGGTCCTCGATGTTCTGAAGCTCGGAGGGCTGCCGATCCGAGCAGATGACGACCTGGCTGTTGCCCTCGTAGAGCGTGTTGAAGGTGTGAAAGAACTCCTCCTGGCTCCGCTCCCGGTTGCCCAGGAACTGAATGTCGTCGATCAGAAGGATGTCCACGTTGCGGTAACGATCCTTGAACTGGTCCGTCTTCGAGTCCCGGATGGACTGGATGAACTCGTTCAGGAACTTCTCCGCGCTGATGTAGAGGGCCCGAAGGTCCGGCGACCGTTTCAGGGCGTAGTGGCAGATGGCGTGCATCAGGTGCGTCTTGCCGAGCCCCACCCCGCCCCAGATAAACAGAGGGTTGAAGCGCTCCTTCACGGGGGCCTCCGTGGAAACCAGGCTCTCCGCGACGGCCAGGCTCGAGGCCTGCGCCAGGCGGTTCGATTTGCCCACCACGAAGCTCTCGAAGGTGTAGTTCGGGTTCAGGTTGATTCGCGCCACGGGGGCGCTGTGCCCTGGCCTTTCCTGCTGATCCTGCCGTGCCAGTTCCGCCCTGGCCTCCTCCGGCTGCACGCTGGCCTGGAGCCGGAGGCCCCTCACCCCCATCCCCTCCGCTGCCTCGTTGAGACGGGCCAGAAACTTCTTCGCGATCTGCTCCTTGATGAAGGGGTTCGCCGTGTCCACCACCAGCGTTCCCTCCTCGATGGAAATGGGTACACAGGTGCTGAACCACAGCGGGACGGCCTCCTCCGGGAGGTCCGCCCGCGCCAGGATCCCCTGCCACAGGTCCATCAGATTTCGTTCGTCCTTTTGCTGCAATCCCTTTCACCCCTGTACCTTGAAGCCTGTCCCCTGCCGCCTGGTCACAGGCGGGGGACCACCGTGATGGGGATGTGGACGAGCGCCGACCCCGTCCCTCCCGTGAGATCGCAGGGTTGTCCACATCGACGGCCCTCTGTAAGGCGTTTCTCAAGCCAATTTGAGTTAATTATACACTTATCCACAGGGAAATGACGCAAAACCTGTGGATAACTCGCCGTTTCCGACCCGCTTTCAGAGCGCGATGGGGATAAACGAAGGTAAAATGAACGAGTTCATTCGTCGCGGATGCTTCACGGCGGAGTTAATGATATCATGAACGATGTGGACGGACGGCGGGCAAGGAACGCCGTCTGCCCAGGAGGTCCTGTCCAGGACCTCCTGTCGGGGTGCCGTCCGCCCTCTTCCGCTGCAGGTGGCCTGATCGAGGAAGGGGACGGGGGAAGTCTGCGGGAGCTCAAGGAGGTCTTTTCTAAAATGTCGATCTATCTGAACAACGCCGCTACCACCTGGCCGAAACCCGCCCCCGTCGGCGAAGCCATGGCCGCCTTCCTTGCCCGCGGCGGGGCGAACCTGGCCCGGGGCACGTCCTCCGCCCGGGACATGGAAACGCTGAACTCCGTGCTGGACTGCCGCATTCGGGTCGCCTCCCTGCTGGGCGGCTGGGAGGATGCGGACCCCCGGTACGTCACCTTCTGCGCCAACGTGACCGAGGCACTGAACTTCGTCCTGCGGGGCTTCCTGCGGCCGGGGATGAAGGTCGTCGCTTCCTCCATGGAGCACAACGCCGTCATGCGGCCTCTCAGGGCTCTTGAAGAGCGGGGCGTCCTGCTGACGCTCCTGCCCTCGGACCGCGAGGGGCTGCTGGACCCGGAGGACCTGCGGCGGCTCCTGAGGTTTGAACGGTTCGACCTGATGGTGATGGCCCACGCCAGCAACGTTTGCGGGACGATCCAGCCCTTGGAGGAGGTGGCGGCAATCTGCCGGGAGGCGGAGCTGCCGCTGGTGTTGGACACGGCCCAGACGGCGGGGGTACTGCCCCTGGACGCGGCGAAGCTGGGGCTCGCCGCGCTGTGCTTCACGGGGCACAAGGGGCTGATGGGCCCCCAGGGCGTCGGCGGCGTGGTGTGGAGGCCGGACTTCGCCCGGAGGGTGGAGCCCATCGTCACGGGGGGGACGGGGAGCTACTCGCACCTGGAAACTCAGCCGGAGGAGCTGCCGGACCGCTTCGAGTCCGGGACCCCCAACCTGCCCGGCATCGCGGGGCTCCACGCCGCGCTGGGGTGGCTGGAGGCGGAGGGCGTCCAGGCCGTCGAGGCCCGCGAGCGGGAGCTGGGGCGGCGCTTCCTGGAGCGCCTCTCGAAGCAGGAGGGCGTCCTGCTCAGCGGAAAGCAGGGCATGGAGGGGCGGCTTCCCGTCTTCTCGATCAACGTCCGGGGGTTGGACAACGGAGTCCTGGCGGACGAGCTGTCCCGCATGGGGTTTGAAACCCGTCCGGGACTGCACTGCGCGCCGGAGGCCCACCGGTCCCTCGGCACGTTCCCCCAGGGGAGCCTTCGGGTTTCGCCGGGGTACTTCAACGCGCCTCAGGACGTCGACGACTTCTTCAGCGCGCTGTCGGAGGCGGTGAAGGCGCTTGGAGGGATCAAGGCACATGTACCTGCGTGAGCTGACGGTCCTGCCGTCCGACGCCTCCTGCCACGGGCGACTGAAGCTCCACAGCCTGCTGGACTACCTGCAGGACACGGCGAGCCTGGCGGTGAGGGAGCTGGAGGGGACCTCCTCGGAGCTCCTGGCGCGGGGCTACGCCTGGGTGCTGCTGCGCTACGAGGTGGAGGTTCTGGCGCCGCTTCCGGCCCTGGACGAGCGCTTCGTGGTGGGGACCTTTCACGACGTGGAGCACGGCTACAACACCCTCCGGGTCTTCAACGTGGACCGGCCGGACGGGACGCCTCTGGCCTGGGCCAAGACCTCCTGGCTCCTGCTGGACCTGGCGTCGGGGCGGCCCGTGCGCCCGAAGGCTCACCTGCCCAGGATCGACGAGCGCTACACGGGCCCCATCGACCCGGACTTTCCGGACATCCCGACCCCCGACTCGGACGCGCCCTGCACCGAAGTCCTTTGGCCCGTCCGCTTTCACGACCTGGACGTCAACGCCCACGTGAACAACGCGGCCTACTTCGAGTGGATATTCGAGGCCACGCCCATCGACTTGATGGAGTTCGAGCCCAGGGGGATATCGGCCTCCTTCCGGTCCGGGATCCGCTGGGGCGGCCGTCCCCGCATCCACATCGCGCCCCTGCCGGAGCGGGGAAGCGTGCGGTCCTTCGTCTACCGCATCACGGACGACGAGCGTCCGGGCGAGAAGCCCATGACCCTGTTCTCCTGCAGCTGGGAGCCCTGTCGGTCATGAACATCGTCATCGTTGGAGCGGGCGAGGTGGGGCGCAGCATCGCGGCCACCCTGTCCGCGGACGGACACAACGTCAACCTGGTGGAGCAGGACGTGGAGAAGGCCAAGCGCGCGGAGGACGAGCTGGACGTGCGCGTCATTCGGGGCAACGGGGCCAGGCCCCAGGTGCTCTGGGACGCGGGCGTGCGGGAGGAGGACTGCGCCGCGGACATCCTGGTGGCCTGCACGGACCGGGACGAGGTGAACATGCTGTCCTGTTGGATCGCCCACAGTGCCGGGGTCCGGAACGTCATCGCCAGGGCACGGGGGCTTGAGTTCACGGACTCCCCCACCTGGGGGCAGAAGCTCGGCATCGACATGATGATCTCGCCCGAACGGTCCGTGGCGCGGGAGATCCTGGAGCTCCTGACGGTGAGCTCCGCCACCCGCACGGCGGAGCTTCTGAACGGACAGGCGGCCATCTACGCCTTTCGCGTCGCCGAGGACTCCCCGCTGGCGGGAAAGTCCCTGAAGGACATCCGCATCGCCTACAAAGACCTCGTCGCCATCGTGGTGTGCGTGGAGCGCCCCGACGGGGAGAGCTTCGTCCCCGACGGTGACACGGTGCTGGCCGCTCAGGACCTGTGCTACGTGGTTTCTTACAAGGAAACGGTCTACATGCTGGAGGAGCTCTTTCAGCGAAAGAACTCCCGGCCCCTGCGCCGGGTCTTCATCGTCGGGGGCGGAAAGATCGGGTGCCAACTGATCCAGAGGATTCACGAAGCGTACCGGCACGCGGAGATCCGTATCCTGGACGTCAACGAGGAGCGCTGCAGGAGGCTGTCCGACGAGCTGGGGGACAAGAACACCCTGTTCCTCCACGAGGACGGCATCCAGAGGGAGGTCCTACAGGAGGAGGGCATCGAGGAGGCGGACGGGTACGTCTGCGTCACGGACTCCGACGAAGTGAACCTGGTCTACGCCGCCATGGCGAAGGCCATGGGCGTCCGCAAGAGCATCGCGGTGGTGCGCCGCCACCTCTACCGCGACATGCCGAAGTACATGCCCGTCGACGCCGTGGTGGACCTGAACGAGGCGCTGTCCTCCACGATCCTTCGTACGATTCGCTACCCCGGCCACGCCCGGGCCCTCTCCATCATCGAGAAGATCGACGCGGAGATGCTGGAGGTGGTGCTGCCGGCGAAGCACAGCCGGGCGGGGATCCCCCTCTCGGACCTGGGGCTGCCCAAGGGCGTCCTGGTGGCGCTCCTGGGCAGGGGGAACCGGGTCTTCGTCCCCATGGGTTCGACGAAGCTGGAGCCCGGCGACCACCTCATCCTCTTCGCCTCGACGGCCCTGATGCGCGAGGCCGTGGAGCTCTTCGGGGAGGAGCAACCGTGACGCGCGCACCGGCAGGAGGCCTTCACCGATGAAGGTGGGGATCGTCCTCCGCGTCCTCTCCTTCATCTGCGCGATCGTTTCCCTGTTCATGCTCCCCCCGCTCCTCCTGGCCCTCCTGGACGGCACGGGAGACGCCGCCGCCTTCGCCCTCTCCCTCGGCGCCGGAATCCTGCTGAGCCTGGGCCTCTTCCTGGCCGGTCGGCGCTGGCGGCCCGGCCCGCTTGGGGACACCCTGGGCATCCGCGAGGCCGTGGGCGTCGTGGGCTTCGCCTGGGTGATCGCCTCGGCGGTGGGGGCGCTGCCCTACTGGCAGTTTGGCGCGGCGCCCCGCTACGTCGACGCCTTCTTTGAAACCATGTCGGGCTTTACCACCACGGGGGCCACGGTGCTGGCCGACGTGGAGGCCCTCCCCAGGGGCATCCTGCTCTGGCGCGGGCTGACCCACTGGCTTGGGGGCATGGGGATCATCGTCCTGAGCCTCGCGATCCTGCCCTTCCTGGGCGTGGGGGGCATGGAGCTCTACAAGGCGGAGGTGCCCGGCCCCACGCCGGAGAAGCTGACCCCGCGCCTCCACCAGACCGCCCTGCTCCTGTGGGGGGTCTACCTCGCGCTGACGCTCGCCGAAACCCTCCTGCTGATGCTGGGGGGCATGAGCCTCTTCGAGGCGGTGGTCCATTCCTTTGCCACCATCGCCACGGGGGGCTTCTCCACGCGGAACGCCTCGATTGCCGCCTTCCGCAGCCCCTACGTCGAGTGGGTGATCACCGCCTTCATGTTCGCATCGGGCGTCAACTTCTCGCTCTACTTCCTGCTCTTCGCGAGGCGCTTTCGAGCAGTCCTGGGCGACGAGGAGCTGCGCTGGTACGCCGCCATCGTCGCGGCCTCCGCCCTGGCCATCGCCCTCTGCCTCCTCCGCCGCGGCGACTTCTCCGGGGTCGAGCCCGCGCTGCGCGCCTCCTTCTTCCACGTGGTGAGCCTGATCACCACCACGGGGTTCGTCACCGAAAACTACGACCTGTGGCCCGAGTTCGCCCGGTTCCTGCTCCTGATCCTGATGGTGGTGGGGGCCTGTGCCGGGTCCACGGGGGGCGGGTGCAAGGTCGTGCGCTTTCTGGTCCTGCGCCGTCAGGTCCAGGCGGAAACCCTGCGCCTGCTGCACCCCAGGGCGACGGTCACGGCGCGGATGAACGGGCGGGCCATCGGCCCTGACGTCATGGACTCCGCCTCGGCCTTCCTGGTCCTCTACCTCCTCATCATGACTTCGGCCACGCTCGCGATCACCGCCTTCGGTCACCCGAAGCTCGACGTGATGTCGGCCTTCTCCGGGGTGGTGGCCTGCCTCAGCAACGTGGGGCCGGGGCTGGGCGCCCTGGGGCCCGTGGAGAACTTCGCCTGGCTGCCCGCGGGCGTCAAGTGGGTCCTCTCCTTCTGCATGTTGGCGGGACGGCTTGAGCTCTTCGCCGTGTTCCTTCTCTTCCTGCCGGGGTCGTGGAGACGGTGAGGCGCCGGACGGGAGGTGAGCGAGGTACCGAGCGGTTTTGGCGAAAATCCGTCAGCGTTCCCTAAGCATTCGGCACGTTCCTGCCCCGCCTGAGGTCTGGTAAAATACCACACTGAGTGCATTCCGACGGAGGTCGATTTCTGGAAGACTTCGTCCGGAGCCTGTCGACCCCTGGCTCCTGCGGAGGGTGAACGTCAGGTGAAGACAACGATGACGCCTTCAAAAGCGTTAAAAGGACTGAAAACTTATGGAGTATGATCCCCATCTGCCAGAGGCGGAGGCCCCGTTCTCTACCGAGGAGGCCGCCCCTCAGGGCCCGAAACAGAAAAAGCTGAAGCTGTCGAAGGTCCCCCCTCAGACCGGGAAGGGGACGCCAGGGGACGGCCGCGTCCCGAAGCGCCTTCAGGCGGCCTCCTTCTTCTGTGGCGCGGCCGTCATGGTGCTGGAGCTCACCGGCTCCCGCCTGGTGGCGCCGTTCCTCGGCACGTCGCTGGTCGTCTGGACGGCGCTGATCGGCGTGATCATGACGAGCCTCTGCGTCGGAAACTGGCTGGGCGGCTGCCTGGCGGACCGGCGTCCGGAGGCCCGTCTGCTGGGCCGCATCCTCCTCCTGGCCGCCGCGATCCTGGGGGCGACGGCCTTCGCCAGCAACGCGATCCTCACCGCTCTCCTCCGGCTCTCCCTCAACCTCTACCTGACATCCGTTGCGGCCGCCCTCGTGATCTTCACCCCGACGACCCTGCTCCTGGGCATGACGTCACCCTTCATCGCGCGCCTGGCCCTGCGCGACGTGGCCTCGTCGGGCGGCACGGTGGGGCGCCTCTCGGCCCTGAACGCGGCGGGGAGCATCCTGGGGACCTTCCTGGGCGGCTTCGTCCTGATCTCCCTCCTTCCCTCCGGGGTCATCCTGATGGGCCTCGCCAGCGCCCTTGCAGCGCTCTCCATGCTGCTCTACGCCGCCTCCTGGCGGGGCGTCCTCCTGACGGCGGCCTGCCTGGGCTGCGGCGCCTGGGCCTCCAGGGTGTACGGGCTGCCCATGACGCCCGTGGGCGTCCAGATCGACACAGCCTACAACCACATCTCCATCGTGGAGAGCCTCATGCTGCGCAACAACAACCGGCGCGTCCGCATCATGATGACGGACCCGGACGGGGCGCAGTCCCTGATGTACCCGGACAGCCCCGCGGAGCTGGTGAGCGACTACACCAAGTTCTACGACCTGGCCTTCCACTACAAGCCGGACGCGAAGCGGATCCTGATGCTGGGCGGGGGCGGCTACTGCGTGCCGCGTCACGTCCTGGCGGAGCGCAACGTTTCCATCGACGTAGTGGAGCTGGACCCCGGCGTCACGGAGGCGGCGCGGCGCTACTTCGACCTGCAGGACAGCCCGAACCTCAGGATATTTCACGAGGACGCCCGCTCCTTCCTGAACCGCATGGCGCAGGACCCGGAGGGACAGGGGGCCTACGACGCGGTCTTCATGGACGTCTTCGGCTCCTGGTACTCCATCCCCTTTCACATGACCACCGTGGAGGCCGCGCAGCGGATCCGCGCCCTGATGGCGCCGGACGGCGTCCTCATCACCAACGTCATCGCCGCGCTCTCGGGCCGGCGCAGCGGCGTGTTCCAGGGGATCTACGCGGCCTTCTCCCAGGCCTTCCCCCGGATGCTGATCTTCCCGGCCTCCGCTCCGGGGCCGGAGAGCGCGGAGGCCCTGCAGAACCTCATGCTGATGGCCCTCTGTTCGAGCGACCCCGCGGTCCCTCCGGCCCCCGACGCGGGCGTCCTGCCCCTCCTGGCCCACCAGTGGCTGGACCCCTTCGTCCCGGAGGTCCCCGCCTTCACCGACGCCTTTGCCCCGGTGGAGCGCTACGCGCTGGCGCAGTAGGCGTGCGGACTCGGAGGTCCTGCCCGCAGCGAGGTCGCCCCTTGGGGCGCCGCTTTTGTTTTTGAATTTCGTTTGTGAAGGAAGGTTGTGTTCTCCTTGACGGATTCTCGGATGAAGTCCTCCAACAGGGCGGACCAGGCGAAGGTCGGCCCCGGCGCGGCCAGGAGGCCGATGCCCCTCGTCCCCGCGCCGATCCTGGTCCCGCTCTGGATCGTCGCTCTTGTCCTGCCCAACCTGGTCTACTCCGGCGTGCGGTTTGCCGACACGCTGCACATCATGAAGTGGGCCGTGGCGGGGTTCCCCGTCGCTCTTGCCCTCCTGGCGGCGGGCTGGCGCCTCGTCCGGAATGGGGGGGACCGCCTGACGCTGCGGGTGGACCTCTTCGGGTCGATCTGGGCCCTGATGTTGGTCTACTGCGCCCTCATGCCGCTTTGGACCCCCATCTCCTCCGCGACGGGGATGCTCCACGAGCTCGTCTGCCTGGCGGCGGTGTGGGCCTTTTACGTGCTGAGCGTCGATTCCTTCCCCAACGGGAGCCTGCGGCCGATCCTTTGGCTGGCCAACGTCAACGGAGCGATCAACGTCCTGTTCGCGGAGCTGCAGATTCGGAAGTTGAACGGCCTTGACTTCCTTGCGGGGACACCTCTGGCGGGCCTGCAGTCCCTGAGCTCCGTCATCCTGCCGACGCCGGGCAACTACATCGGGAACACCGCCCAGCAGAACATGTTTGGCCTCTGGATGGCCGTCTGCGTCATGAGCTCCGTCTACCTTTTCATCGCCTACGCCGTGGACGAGGGGGGCCGGAGGAGGCCCCTGTGGCTGACGGTCCTGAACCTGCTCCTGATGGGCGTCAACGTCTGGGGCCTGTGGAACAGCACCAGCCGGTCCGGAATCTTCTCCCTGTTCGCCGGACTCCTCGTGCTGGGCCTCGTGACCGTGGCCCGCTTCGGCCGGGCCTACGCCCTGCGCCTCGGACTGGCGCTCTTGCTCTTTATCGCCGTGCTGGGCGGCTCCATGGCGGTCAACCGCGCGCGGAGCAGCGACCTCATCGCCAAGACGGGGGACATGGTCCAGAACGCCTGGACCGTCGGCGGCCGCATCGGCATCTGGACCACCTCGAAGGCCATGTTCCGAGAGCACCCGGGGGGCGTGGGCATCGGGCAGTTCAAGTGGCACTACCTGGAGGCTCAGCGGGAGGCCTTCAAGACCAACCACGAGCCCTGGTACCAGTGGCAGTACACCCACTGGGCTCACAACGAGTTCCTGCAGTGGTTCTGCGAGGCGGGCGTCCTGGGGGGCGTCCTGCTCCTCGCGATGTTCGGCCTGTGGGGCGTCGCCGTCGTGACGCACCTCCTGAAGGGCCGGCACCTGCCCCGGGAGGCCATCTGGGCCTGTGCGCTCGTCACCCTCATCGCCTTCAACGCCCTCTGGACCCGCCCCTTCCACCGGATCGAGAACATCCTGTGGATGGCGCTGGCCTTCGCCATCACGAACCGGGAGGTCCTGACGGGGAGCCTGGGCTGGTCCGCGGCCCTGGCGAAGCGGGCGGCGCGGCTGATGGGAGCCCTCTTCTTCGTCGCCGCCGTCGCCGGGTCGGCCTACCTCCTGAGCGGCATCGAGGGGAACCTCCTGCTGCGGAGGGCGCTCAACACCTCCAACGCCGTCCTGCAGCGGGGCTGGCTGGAGAGGGCCGCCGCCCACCCCATCGTCCGGGAGGACGCCATCAAGAACCTGGGATACCACTACCTCCAGGTGGGGGACCAGACGGGCGACTTCAACGCCCTGAGTCGCGGCTTCAGCCTTCTGCTGGATCACTTCCGCCGCGAGCCCCACTCCGAGGACATGAGCCAGCTCCTGCATTGGGCCCAGCGCTTCCAGGCCCAGGACGTGCTGAGGGAGCTGGCGAGCTACCTCAAGCCGGGGACCTTCCAGTTGGTGCCCCAGCCGGGCATGACGGACCGCCTGGGCCGCTCCGTCGACGCCCTGGTCCTGATGCCGCTCCAGCAGTCGGGTGGGATGACCTACGAGGGGGCCGAAGTGTCGCGCCAGTCCATGGACGCCCCAGCCTCCGAGTGACGGAGCGCCCCATGCGCCGAACCGGCTTCACGCTCATCGAGGTCATGATCGCGGTGATGCTGACGGGGATGGTGACGGCCCTGGCCCTTGCGCCCGTCGTCGTCACGGTTCGGCGCGTCGTGGAGCTTCAGCAGGACTACTCCGACGCCTCCGCCCTCTCCCGCGCTCTGGCCTTCATCGGGCGTGACGCCGCGGCCGCGCTGCGGGCGGCTCCGGTCCCGATCATCGTGAAGGACGGCAGGGTGTTGGGAGGGGGGGACGACGACGTCCTGATCGTGATGAGCGCCTCCCCCGCGAGGCAGGACGTGGCGGCGGGCAGCCTGGTCTACCGGGTCGAACGGGGCAGCCCAATGCGTCAGGACCTCCTGCCCGGGCTCTACCGCTGGGTGCTGTCGGGGAAGCTGCCGACCGAGGTGGACCCCGACAAGTTGAGGGGTGAGGAGGGGCAGCTCGTCCTTCCGGGGGTGACGGGCTTCCGCGTCGAGGTCCCCGTGGATGGGGAGGAGCGCCGTAAGGAGTACAAGGGGCCCCTCCCCGCCGGGCTCTTCATCGCCCTGACGCGGGGGACGGGGAAGGAGGAGGAGAGCGCTGAGGACTTCGCCGTGTTCCCGTAGGCGGCGCGGCTTCGTGCTGGTGTCCGTGCTGATGCTGGGCACGCTTCTGATCGCCTGCGCCACGGCCTTCGCCTGGTTCGTCCGCCTCCAGGTGCGCAGCGTCCTCCAGGAGCGGACGGCCCTGACAAATCGCAGCATGGCTCAGGTGCTCGCGGACTCCGTCATCAACGCCATCGCCGAGGTCAGCGGCCGGATGGACGCCGACAGCCCCCGTCAGCAGTGGTTCAAGCCGTTCCTCTTCCCGGCCGACGGGCTGGGGCTGTGGGCTGTGCAGGTGAGGCCGCTGGACGACAAATTCCCCATCCGCAAGCTCTTCCTGCCGGACGGCAACACCGTGAGGCAGGAGCTGCGGGGCCCGTGGGAGGACCTGTGGGACGCGCTGGGGCACCGGGAGCTGGCCACGCCGATGCTGGACTTTCTGGATCGGAACGACAGGGGGCGGGTCGGCGGCGTCGAGCGGAAGGAGTTCATCAACCGCCCGCCCTTGGACCTCTCGGAGCTCCTGCTGCTGAAGGAGCTCACGCCGGAGGTCCTCCGGGGCGGGAACGGCAGGCCGGGCCTGAGCGACTTCTGCACGCTCTGGAGCGACGGGAAGATCAACCTCAACTCGGCCCCCCTCCCCGTCCTGCGCCTCCTGCCGGGGCTCGACGGCGGACAGGCGGAGCGGGTCGAGGCCTACCGGAGGGAGCACGTCCTGAGGAGCCTGCAGGACGTGCAGTCCATCCCCGGACTCACGGCCCGGACGGCCACGCGACTGACGAACCTGGCCGCCTTCAAGAGCCGCTACTTCGCCCTGCGCGTCGAGTTCGTCGACGAGTCGCCGGGAGGGACCTCGTTCAACATCATCTTTGACCGGACGGAGAAGAAGGTCGTCCGCTGGGAGGAGTCATGAGAGTGCGTTCGCTTTTCAAGAGAGGGGCCGTTTCCGAGTCCGTCAGGTTCCGGCGTCTGTCCGGCGGGGAGCTGCTGCCGCTGTCCTCCGCGTCGGGGGCGCGTCGGGGCGCCCTGGAGGTGACGCTGGTCCCCATGCGGTCCCTGGCCCTGGCCCCCTTCTCCTTCCCCTTCGCCAACCTCGCCAAGGTGCGGGAGGCGCTTCGGCTTCAGGTCGTGCCCTATGCCGCAGCGGGGGAGATCGAGCTGTTCCCCGTCGTTATGGAGCGGGCCGGCCGGGGGGTGTCGGGGTCGGTGTGGTACCTCTCCCCCTCGGAGCTGAACCTCCCCCTCGACGGGGGCCGGTCGCTGGTCTGGCCCGCGCCGCTGCCCCTGGCCGCGCGGGTGCAGGGGACCGGGGTCGCCCTGTGGGCGGACGAGGAGAACCTCTGCTCGATCCTGTGGCAGGACTGGAAGCCAGCCCTCACCCGCTGGACGTCGCGGGACCGATCCTCCCCGGAGGCGGAGCTGGCCTGGTTCGACCGCTGCTGCGCTGCCCGCAAGCTGGAGAGGGGCGCGTCCTTCGTCCTCGACGCGCGGGACCCCGGTGCCGCTGCGACGCTGGAGGACTCCGCGCGGGAGACCCTGCCCCACTGCCCCTGGCTCCGGACGCTCAACCTCTCCCGCAGGGCGCTGGAGGGGGCCATGGGCCTCGAACGGGACGTCCGGCTCATGACCCGCGCCGCCTGTTGGATCCTCCTGATGGGGGCCTTGACGCTGGCGGGGAGCGTCCTGCGCTGGCGACAGGCCCTGTCCCGGGTCGATGAGGCCCGCCTGAGGTCCGAGGACCTGTACCGCCAGGCCTTTGACCCGACGCACACGGGGCGTATCTCGAACCCCGTCGCCCTGGCGCGGGACCGGATCGCCGAGCTTCAGGGTGGCACGGAGGGACGCGAGCTGGGGAGCGTGCTGGCGGACCTGGGCGCCGTCTTCACGGAGAACCCCAGCATGGACGTCAAGGTGGACGTCCTGCGCTATAATGCGGAGGGACTGGACTGCACGGGCTCGGCGCCGGACATGAGCACGGTGCTGGCCTTCCGCAAGGCCTGGGAGGGCCGGGCTGCGCTGTCGCAGCTGGACAACACGCAGAGCGTATCGGGCGTGGGGTACCGCTTTGACCTCCGCGTCCGCTGGCAGCCTCTGGGAGGCGGAGAATGACGATGAACTTTGACGGGACGATCAACAACGCGCGGGCTGTCCTTCGGGGCGAGGCCCCGGGGTCGGTGCGCTTTCTGGCTGTCGCCCTCCTGGCCCTGGGGGTCTGGGCAGCGGTGAGTTGGGTGTCGGGATGGACCGCCGAGGCCTCCGCCGCGCTGGCGACCCAGGAGGGGCGTCTGCGGACCCTATCCATGCTGGCGGAGGAGTACCGCCTCATGGCGCCTGCCGGAGGGGCGGGCACGTCGGAGGGGACCGTGGACGTCCCCACGGTGTTCGCTCAGGTCTCCGAGCGAATGGAGCTGGGCAGCCGCGTGAACCGCATCTCGCCGGACGGAAAGAATCAGTCCGTGGAGATCAACCGGCTCCACGCGGAGGAGTTGGTGGAGCTGAACCAGCAACTGGCAGTGCGGGGCGTACACTTCCTCTCCGCGGAGGTACGGGCTCTGCCCACCGGCGACAAGCAACTCCTGTCGGTCTCCGCGATCATCGGCCCCGTCAAGGGGGACGCCGGACGATGAGGCGGCTGGCGACGCGTCTCCTGAAGGCGCTTCTGTTTCTGGTCGCCTTCGTGGCCGCGCTCTGGACCTTCCTGCCCTGGCGCGAGGCGGGCGTGGCCTCCCTGACCCTGGCTGGGGACGTGCTGGAGCGGCACGGCATGAGACTGGCCTTCTCGGACGTGGAGGCGGCGGGAGGGGGCTTTACGGTCAACGGGCTCTCCGTGAGCGGCTTCACGACCTTTTCGTTCAGGTCCCTCACCCTGCGCCCTCAGCTGATGGCGAGCCTGCTGAGCCTGGCGCCGGTCTGCGAGGCGGACTTCACCGGGGGCGAGATGACGATGGGTCAGGCGATGAACTTCGGGGACGGCGGCTTCCTGCTGACGGCGGGCCGGGACGGTGTGCTGTTGGAGCGGCTGCGAACGGACGGGGACTTCGCGATTTCGGGCTTCGTGGCGCTGGACCCGGGCCGCATGAAGATATCGAGGGCCGAGGCTGCGATCTCCGTGCCTCAGTCCTTTGAGGGCAACATGGAAACGCTGCAGGGCTTCCTGCCCCTGGTTCGCGAGGGGAGCGGCTGGGTCCTGCGCCGCGCTCCGTCGGAAGGGGGCGCGGCGCAATGAGGGGCGAGCTGGTGTCCTCCCTCAGGGGAAGGCTCTCCCGCCTCCGGGATCGGACGCGCCGGGAGGCTGCGGCTCCGCGCGGCGCTGAGGGAGGGCGCGTCTATGCGGCGTGGCTCTGGCTCTTGCCCGTCCTGCTGGGGCTGACGCTGGGCTGGTTCGCCGACGCCTGCCTCGAAACGCTCCTGGGGCGCTTCGGCACGGGGCGCGCCGTGGACCGGTCCGCCCTGCCTGCGGAGGCGGAGAGGGCGTCCTCCGTCGGTGCCGGCATGGAGGAGTTCCTGACGGCCAACCCCTTCCGCGTTTCGCCGATGGAGGCGAGCCTCCCGACAGCCCGGAGCGCGGACGTGGAGGTCACCGGCTCCCTGGCGACGGCTGTGCTACGGGGGACCCTGCCGAACGTGGGGGCCTGGATCGAGGACAAGGGCAAGGTGCGCCTGGTGCTGATGGGGACCAGCTTTGATGTCTACACGCTGGCGAAGGTCACCTACCGGGAGGCCGTCTTCGTCAAGGAGGACGAGGTGGTGGTGCGGGAGCTGCGCTACAGCGAGCCCGGTTCGGAGCGGGGTGCGTTCTCCACCCCCACAGCGGAGGCCCGGCCCGTGGGCATCCCGGAGGGCAGCGTGACGCCCGCCAGGCCGGGGGAGCAGGACGGGGAGGTCCCGAGCGAACTCGTGACCAGCCTGGTGCAGAACCCCTTCGACGAGTTGAAGAAGATCCGCCTGCGCCCCAACGACGGAGGAAACGGCCTCGAGATCCAGTGGATCCAGGACGACAGCATCCTGAAGCAGCTGGGCGTGCAGAAGGGCGACGTCATCAAGTCCGTCAACGGGATCCCCTTCACGAACATGGCGGATATCGCCAACTCCATCAACTCCCTGATGAACAGCGAGCGCTTCGACGTGGAGGTGGACCGGGAGGGCAAGCCCACCGCGCTGCGGTACGTGGTGCATTGAGCGTGAACGGGATGTCCGGCGCCCGGCGTGGCTTCACCCTGATGGAGGTCCTGGTGGCGGTGGCCATCGTGGGGATGGTGGTCGCCGCCGGGTTTCGCCTCATCACCATGTCGCTGCGCTCGCTCTCCGAGATCGCGGCGGAGCGGGAGCTGACCGCGGCGGCGCAGAGGATATGGCTGCGCTTCCGAACGGAGAAGGACATGCCCGAAAGCGGCAAGGAGGAGGGCGTGGAGTGGCGCACGGAGATCGACTCCGTGCCCGTCGAGGACCTGGAGCTGCCCTTCAGGCGGGTGACGGTGAGCCTGGGGAAGCGCTCGATGGTCATCTACCTGCCTGAGGC
>ERZ772917.407-NODE-407-length-31200-cov-19.113983_pt1 | contig 31200 bp, 28 predicted proteins | sample MGYA00511187_ERZ772917 | MGnify/ENA primary metagenome ERZ772917 (study PRJEB29015, sample SAMEA2737925) | human oral metagenome | biome: human oral; feature: human-associated habitat; material: dental | place: China | collected 2012 ...
CGACCACATGATGCGCAACTACGACGGCGTCCTCAAGATCGACGGCGAGGTCGGCGTGAAGAAGCAGTACGACCCGCGTACGTGGGGCAAGTCGGCCGAGGCCGGCATGGCAGCCCGCGTCGTCGAGGCCTGCCAGCGCTTGGGCTCCGACGGCACCCAGATGCGCTGAAGCAATCGCTGAGAGCCGCCTAGCGGCCTGATGCGTGAGCCGCCCGGCCCCTGTGGGGCCGGGCGGCTTCGTGTTGCTTGGTGTTTCGGGCGCCTCTCCGATGAGGAGTCCCTCAAGCAACCAGGTGAGCAGGAAGAGACCAAAGAAGCCCCACATGCAACTCGCTGCGCTCGTCATCAGCCGGTGTGGTGACAGCGTGTGGCGCACTGTGACAAGACCGAAGAAGAAAGCGAGCGGGAGTGGGATGAGAACACCGAGGACTGAAAAAATAGCGCGATAGGCGAGCTGCGGATACGCGTCGTACACATCGGCGACCAATAGGTAGGCGAGTCGTGACACGCCTAGAACGACAAGGGTGCTTAAGGCGGCACCAACCCTCACGAGGAGGGAGCCTTTTACTACTCGTTCCATACTGAAGTGGACCGCTTGATGGCATAGCAGCGGGGCGGGATCCCGAAGGATCCCGCCCCGTATCACGAGCGGCCCGCCTCACACGCGGTCGCGCCGCGCCCGCGTTGAGCTCAAGCCTCGCTCACACCTGCGGAGGATTCGGGGAAGCGGCGTCGCGCACGCCCTCCTCGACCGCCTCGGAGATCGTGGGGGACACGAGCTTGGCACCCACGAGAGCCGAGAACAGCTGCTGCAGGTCCAGACCCAACGAATCGCCCAGGCCCGCGTTGATCTGGCTGATCGACTTCGTAATATCGCCGACCATCTGGGCGTTGTTGCCCTCGCCGTACATGGTGATGGTGTCGACCTTGGACAGCGGCTCGGCCACGGCGCGCGCCACCTCGGGCAACGCGCGGAAGTACATCTCCAGCACTGCCGCCTGGTTCATCTTCGTCATAGCAATGGCCTTCTTTTCGAGGCCCTCGGCCTCGGCCGTCAGCTTCGCGCCGATCGCGGAGGCCTCGGCGCGGCCTCGAGCCTCGATACCCTGCGCCTCGGCGAGCATGGCCTGCTTGTCGGCATCGGCCTTCTTGGTGCGCTCGAAGGCCTCAGCCTCGGCCTGACGCTGACGCGCGTACAGGGCCGCGTCGGCCTTCTTCTCGGCGGCATAGCGCTCGGCGTCGGCCTTCGCGTTCACCTCGGCCTGCAGGGCCTGCTTGGTGACGACGACTTCCTTCTCCTTGATGACCGCCTGCTGCTCCTGCTTGACGATGTCGGCCTGCGCGGTCTCGCGCTCAATGTCGCGGCGCTGGATCTGCGACTGGATTTCGTAGGCGGCATCGGCCTTTGCCTTCTCGGTGTCGGCCTCGACCTTGAGTGCGGCCTGGCGCTTAGCGAGGTCCGTCTGCTTCTGAGCGATCTCGAGCTGCGAAGCGACCTGCGCGTCGTTGGCTTCCTTCTGGGCGATGGCGGTCGCCTGCGCGACCTCCTTCTGCGCGTTCGCCTTAGCGATGGCGGCGGTCTTGCGGATCTGCTCGGTGTTGTCGATACCGAGGTTGTCGATGACGCCGTTCTGGTCGGTGACGTTCTGGATGTTGAAGGCGACGATCAGGAGGCCCATCTCCTCCAGGTCCTGCTTGGCGTTCTCCTGGACGCGTTCGGAGAAGGCGGCGCGGTCGGTGATGATGTCGGTGAGCTTCATCTGGCCGATGATGGCGCGCAGGTGGCCCTCTAGTGTGTCGCGCACCTCCTCGGAGATCTCGGAGGTCGTCTTGTAGAGGAAGTTGCGGGTCGCGGCCTGGAACAGCGCCTTATCGTCGGTCGCGATGCGGACCTTGACGGCCGCGTCGACGCGCACGTTGATGTAGTCGTTCGTGGGGACGTAGTCCGTGGTCTGGGCGTCAACGGAGATCATTGAGGCGGTCATGGTGTCCACGCGCTCGAGGAGGGGGAATTTCCATCCCGTTTTACCGTGGAGAACGCGCTGGCCGCGCGGGCCGGAAATGACCTTGACTTCGCCCGGCGAGGCGGACACGAAGCTCGCCCAGAGGAACAGGAGAAAAAAGCCAGTTGCAGCGACGGCGATGGCTGCGATGCTGAGAAAAGGCATGATAGCTGCTTTCATGTGAGGGATGCGGTCCCCTTTGCCCGTGGAGCCGCGTAACGTGTCAGGATAGCAGTGTTGGGCGTGTGACTCAATGCATTGTCTCGTTCTTGGGTGGCGAGGCCGTGGCTACGTCGCGTTCGTACGGTGATCTCATTGAAATCGGGCGGCAGGGCAGCTAATAATGGGGGAGCGCGGGATCGTTGTCTCGCGGGAGGAACGTCCGATGGCGGGCTGTGGGAGAGGCATGGGAGCTATGAAAAAAACAGTGATCACGATCGTTTGTGTCATTGTTGGCGCGCTGGTCGCTACTGCCGCGATCGTCTTCGGCTTGGTTCCCCTGATTGACCGGAACGAGTGCGTGAGTGGGGATGCGGCCTGCGAGAATATGGATGATCCCGTGTCGCCTTCTCCCTCGCCGAGCCGCAACCCCGCACTTACTTACAAGCCTGTGTTGTATGTGTATCCGGAGCGTGAGCAGTCCCTGACGGTCTTTCTTGACGTGGAGGGTGAGTTGGGTACGGTGTACCCGGCCCCGGATGAACAGGTGGTTGCCGATGGGCACACTCGGGCTTCGTGGAGTGTGACGGCTTCGCCTGATGGGACGCTGACGGATGAGGGTGGGCGGACGTATCCGTCGTTGTTCTGGGATGGGAAGATGACGCTGGAGGCTCCGCAGCAGGGGTTCATTGTTGCGCGTGCGGATGCGGTGCCGTTCTTGGAGGAGAAGTTGGCGTTGTTGGGGCTGACCGATAAGGAGGCGGCCGGTTTTATAACGTTCTGGGCTCCGCAGATCCGCGCCAACGAGTACACGTTCGTGTCCTTCGACGCCTCCTCCTACGCGAGTCAGGCGACGTACAGCTTCACGGACGAGGCTGGGGCGCCGGTTGAGCCCGACACCTTTATTCGGGTGTTTATGACGATCCGTGCCGCGGACGCGAACGAGGTGGTCACGCCTCATGTCTTCGGGCCCACCCCGACGCGCAGCGGCTTTACTGCCGTCGAATGGGGAGGAACCGTCCAGTAGCACGCGCCGTGCGCTGGCGTGACCGGCAGGGGCGTCCTTGAAAGGCGGGCGGACAACCCCGTACCATAGACACATGCCCACGGTCGGATACGATCGCGCCAACGCCCAACGAGGGGCAACCTGAGAGAGACGGAAACGTCATGAAAAAAGCCCTGATAGTCGTGAGCTGCCTGCTCGTCGCAACGCTCGCGTTTCTCGTCGTCTACGACCTGACGGTCCATGAATCCCGCAAGACTGAGAAACCGGTGCTGTATCTGTATCCGCAGGAGGAGCAGCAACTGACGGTGACGCTCGATCTGGAGGGCAGTCTCGACACCGTGTACCCGGCCCCGGACGGCCAACGCGCGACCGAGTGGGGGACCCAGGCCTCGTGGACGGTGATGGCCTCACCCAATGGGACGCTGACCGACGCGAGCGGGCGCACCTACCCGTACTTGTTCTGGGATGGGCCGGTGAGGCAGGAATCGCCGCAGCAGGGATTCGTGGTCGCGCGCGAGGATGCGGTGCCCTTCCTGGAAGAGAAGCTGGCGCTGCTCGGCCTTAGCGACCGGGAGTCCGCTGATTTCATCACGTACTGGGCGCCGCGCATCCGCGCCTACGAGTACACGTTCGTCTCCTTCGACGCGAGCGCGTATACGCAGCGCGCCTCCTACAGCTTCACGGACGAGGCCGGGGCGACGGTCACGCCGGACACGTTCATCAGGGTGTTTATGACGATTCGCGAGGCCGATGCGAACACCGTCGTCCAACCGCAGACCCTCGCGCCGTCACCGACGCGCAGCGGCTTCACGGTCGTCGAATGGGGCGGCACGGAGCAACAAAAGTCTCATCGCTGACCGCGCGGGCGAGCGAAGTAGCGACCTACGCGACACAATGGAACTATAGAGTGGTGAGAGGACATCACCACGGACAGGAAGGTAGCGACATGGCCCAGGAATGGACTCGCATTGAAGGCATGATCATCGGCCACGATCTGGATCCCAGCGTGGTCGCCGGCGAGCTGAAGGAGCGTTCGATCCTCGCCCAGCTCGAGTGGTTCCCCTCCTCGCCGCAGATGCTGGGCCTGAACGTCGCGGTCGATAAGGAGCGCGTCGCTACCGTGCCCGTCGGCTCGACCGAGGTGGTTCCCGGCCCGACCTCCGCCGAACTGGCCGACGAACTCGCTATCCTGTTCGACGCAGAGGTGCGCATCGGTAACGCGACGGCCGACCACCTGCCCGAGGGCGACTCGCCGCTGGGCAAGGTGTGGCCCTCCGACGAGGAGGCAGCGGCTGTTGACCCGACGCCCACCCGCATCGTCGAGATTGGCCGTACCCCCGCCTCGTCCGTGCCCCTCCTGGCAGCTCTCGAGGGCGTGGATCTCGGCGACCTCGAGCTTGCAGAGGGGCACCGCGCGCTGCTCGCTGAGCTGCCCGCCGAGAAGGAGGGCTGGAACTTCGGAGATCTGCCGCTCGTGACTCTCTCCGTAACGGACGGTGAATTCCAGGTCTTCCTGGTTACCGACGACCACCTCGAGCACATCATCTCCCACAACTGGGGCATGGACGCTGTGATCGTTCCCGGTGGACACGACCGCACCGCGGAACTGCCCGGCGAGGTCATCGACCTGGTGGGCGACCGCCTCGATCTCCTTGAGATCGCCGAGGCCGTCCCCGGTTCCGACGCCGACGCCCTGTGGGCGTCCGTGGCCACGACCGGCGAGGAATCCGTGTGGAAGGTCGTGCGCGCCCTCGGCCTGCCCGGCTCCGTCGCCGACTTCCTCCTGGGCACCACCGACCTCGAGGACGTCGAGGGCGTCTCCGTGCACCTGGCTCGCGGCATCTCCAACGCGATCGGCCGCAGCGTCGACATCATGATGGGCCAGCCGCAGTCGGTCGTGAAGCCCCTGTGGAACGCCTACGAGTCCGTGGCCGTCGAACGCCCGTGGATCATTCACGCCGCCGTCGCCGCCGAGGCCATCGTCGGAACCGGCATGCTGGTCGCCGCCGTGCGTGCCTCCTCGCCTCGCTCGGGCTGGATGCGTTTCGCGGGCATCGTGGGCGGTCTGATGGTCGTCGACTCGATCGCCGAGCTGTCCCTGGCCAAGCACGTCTCCAAGCGCTTCGCGCGCCGCGTAGGCGAGGCGTAAGGAGCCGTCCGCCGCATACGTATGAGGCATCCGGGGTCGTTTGCGCCCCCGGATGCCTCGTCAGTTAGGTAGTGGTACGGGCGCAGGCCGCGCCCGTACGCGTCAGGCCTTCAGGGCCTCGGCGGGGAAGTCCTGCGGGCGATCCGTGAAGATACCGGTGACGCCCCACGAAGCCAGCTCACGGGCCTGCTCGACGTCGTTGACGGTCCACACGTTGACCTCGAAGCCCGCGTCGCGCATCGCGCGCACGTCGGACTCAGTGAGACCCTCAACGCCCGGGTGGATAGCGGTGGCGCCCAGGGCAGCCGCGCCCTCACGCCACTCCTCCGAGGCGCGCTCAATCAGCCAGCCGAGCGCAACCGTCGGACATGCCTCGTGGAAGGCCGCGAGGAGCTCGTGGTCGAAGGAAGACACGATGAGCCGGGACGGAACCTTGTCACCGTTGAGAGTGACGGCCAGGGCCTCGATTAAACGCTCGCGCAGGCGATCACCGCCCGCGCAGGGCTTGATCTCCAGGTTCGCGCCCATCTGCTGAGCGTGCGCGAAGGCGAGCACGTCGGTGGCCTCGGGAATGCGCTCGAAGCGGTACGTGTCCGAGAACCAGCGGCCCGCGTCCAGCCGCCGGATGTCAGAGAACCCGAGCTGGTAGTAGGAGCCGGACCCCGTCGTCGTGCGGTCCAGGGCGTCGTCGTGAATGACGATCAGTGAGCCGTCGCCCGTGATGTCCACGTCGAACTCGAACCACCGTGCGCCGACCTCCATGGCCTTGGCGAACGCGGCGATCGTGTTCTCGGGAGCCAGGGAAGACGCGCCCCGGTGGGCAAAGATGCGGGGAAACTCAGACATAGGTGCTCCTAGCGTGAATGGGACGGGACGAACTGTCCCCTCACCATAGGTCGGGGTGTGCTTCGGCGCTGAGCATGGACGCGCGACCCGGACCGGGTTCGATGAGGACGGCCTCGTCGCGCTTGGACGGCAGAATCGTCTCCACGTACGAGGCCAGGGCGTCGTCTCGTGACACGTCGTGGCCGGCCTGCTGGGCCATGTACCAGCGGTGCTCGAGATACTCGTGGTAGAGCTGCGCGGGCTCCAGCTTGCCAGCGAGCTCGCGCGGAATCGCGCGCACGACGGGGGCAAACTCGTCGGTGAGCCACTCGTGGGCAGCCTGCTCGAGGGGAAGGTCCTGGAGGCCGTTCGTCGCGCGCCACACGTCAATGTCGGCGAGGAGGCGCACCGCCTGGTGTTCACCGACGTCCATGCCCGTCAGGCGCATGAACTTGCGGTTATGGTGACCGGCGTCGACCACCTTGGGCTGAATGACGAGGCGCTCGCCGGAGGAATCGGTGGACATGTGCAGCTCGGCGACGTCGAAACCGAGGTCGTTGAGGCGGCGGATGCGCTCACTGACCAGATACTGGCGCTGCTCGTTGGGAATGGATTCCTCGGCGGTGACTTCTGTCCACAGCAGGTCGTACTGGGTGCGGATGCGGTCGCCGACGTCGATGGGGTCGGCGTCTTCGGGGAAGAACCCGCCGGCCTGGAGGTCCATGAGCTCGCCGATGATGTTCGTTCGGGCCAGGTCGACGTCGTACTCGCGCTGGCCCTCGGTGAGCTTGGGGTGCAGCTCGCCGGTCTCGGCGTCGACCAGGTAGGCGGCGAACTCGCCCGCGTCGCGACGGAACAGCGTGTTCGACAGGGAGACGTCGCCCCAGTAGAAGCCCAGGAGATGCAGGCGCACGAGGAGAAGCGCGAGCGCGTCGATGAGGCGCGTCGCGGTGTCCTCGCGCATCGACAGGGAAAACAGCGCGCGGTATGGGAGGGAGAACTGCAGGTGCTCGGTGATGAGAACCGCGTTGAGTTCCTCACCCTCGGGGGTCTTGCGGCCTGTGATCACGGCGACCGGCTGGACCGCCGGGGCGTCCAGTCGCTTCAGGTCGCGCAGGCGGTCGTACTCGTGATGGGCGACGGTCGGACCGATCTCCTTGACCGCGAGCACTCGACCGGACAGGTTCACGAAGCGCACGATGTGGCGGGAAATACCGCGGGGAAGTGCTGCGAGTAGGTTGGACGGCCACTCCTCGAGGGGAACATCCCACGGGAGGTCCAAAAGGGCGGGGTCGATTGCGGCCGCCGTAATGTCCAGAGCCATGAGATCCATTGTCTCATCTTGGACGCCGTGCGTATAGCCCCGACTCGGTATCTGCGCTAGTCGCGGCCAAGAACACATACGGGCATAGCGAAACCCCGGCCTCGTCCTGGAGGTACGAGTGGACGAGGCCGGGGCCGATTATCGCTGTGCGTGAGCGCTACGCGTCACTCGGGCAGGCGAACGCCCGTTGCAGCGGAGAAGTTGTGCTGCTGACCCTCGCGGATGCGCACGTGCAGGACGCCGCCGCGCGCGGGGGCGGTACGCGGGGGAACGCGCACGATCAGCTGCTTGCCCGTGCCCTCGGAGCCGGATCCCAGGGTCTCATCCTCGGCAGCGCCGGCCAGGTGGCCGTACACGTAGGCATCCGAGCCGAGCTCTTCGACGAAGTCGACCTCGACGGGGATGGTGCCCTCGGAGCCGTCGGTGACGACGTCCAGGCCCTCGGGACGGAAGCCGATCTTGATCTTTCCGCCGTCCTCAGCGGTCATCGCGGCGCGGGCGGCCTCGGAGACGCGCACGCGCGCGGGGCCGAGCTTGGCCCACTCGCCCTCGACCGTGAAGGTGCCCAGGTTCATGGCGGGGGAGCCGATGAAGCCAGCGACGAACTCGTTGGCGGGACGCTCGTACATCTCCTGCGGGGTGCCGCACTGCTGGAGGAGACCGCCGGCGAGGACCGCGATGCGGTCGCCCATCGTCAGAGCCTCGGTCTGGTCGTGGGTGACGTACACGGTGGTGACGCCGAGCTCACGCTGCAGGGAAGCGATCTGCGTACGGGTCTGGACACGCAGCTTGGCGTCCAGGTTCGACAGGGGCTCGTCCATGAGGAACACCTGTGGCTTACGGACGATCGCGCGGCCCATGGCGACACGCTGACGCTGGCCGCCGGACAGGGCCTTAGGCTTACGGTCCAGGTAGGGCTCCAGGTCGAGGATCTTAGCGGCCTCTTCGACGCGCCTGTTGATCTCTTCCTTGGGGGTGCCGGCGATCTTCAGGGCGAAGCCCATGTTCTCGCGCACCGACATGTGGGGGTAGAGGGCGTAGTTCTGGAAGACCATCGCGATGTCGCGGTTCTTCGGCGGAACGTCCGTGACGTCCTTGTCGCCGATGAGGATGCGGCCGGAGTTCACGTCCTCCAGGCCGGCGAGCATGCGCAGCGAGGTCGACTTGCCGCAGCCGGAGGGGCCGACGAGAACGAGGAATTCGCCGTCCTGGATCTCGAGGTCGAGCTGGTCGACGGCGGGCTTGTCGGAACCCGGGTAGACGCGGGTGGCCTTGTCAAAGGTAACGGTTGCCATGGAGTTTTCCTTCCCACCGGCAGGTACGTGCCGGACGATCCGTAGTGGGCTGACCGTGGAGCGTCTTCGCCCACGGAGTGCGAACGCGGATCGTTCCGCGCGCGCGACTAAGAGTGAAGTTAGCACGCTCGTTCGAGGGTGTACAGTTCGGGCCACATGGTGGATTGGCAGCGTGTGTTTGCCCGTCAGATTCGGGGACGAGGCCGGGGCTGCCCCGCGCGGGTAGCCGCAGATGGGGGAGGGGCCAGGTAGGCTGAGGGCGTGGAAGAAGGCGAGGAACTGGGCGGCTACAGGCTGATCCATCGGCTCGGTACGGGCGGCGCGGGAACGGTCTGGCTCGCCGAAGATGGGGGCGGCACGCGTGTCGCCCTCAAAGCCATGCACCCGGCGATGGCCGCCTCGGAGGAGTCGCGCCAGCGCCTGGAGCGCGAGACGCGCACCGTGAACTCCGTGCGCTCGCCGTTCGTCGCGCACATCGTCGATGCGGAAACCGAGGCCTCCCAGCCTTTCGTTGTCTCGGAGTACGTGGAGGGCCCCACGCTCGCGGAAATCCTCGTCTCCGGGCCGGTTCCTCTGCGCGGCGTCGCCGCCCTGTCCTACCACCTGGCGTCCACGATCGCGGCCGTTCATCACGCCAACATCATCCACCGCGACATTAAGCCTTCTAACATCATCTGTTCGCCGCGTGGCCCGGTCCTCATCGACTTCGGTATCGCGATGGCAACCTCCGATCAGCACCTGACCAGCACAGGCCTCGTGTCGGGCACGGCCGGGTACACCGCCCCCGAGCTCCTGCAGGGCCACGGCGCCACGAAGGAGTCGGACTGGTGGGCGTGGTGCGCCACCCTGCTGTCCTGCGCCACCGGGCACCCGCCGTTTGGCAAGGGCGACGTGTCCGCCACGATGCTGCGCGTCCTGGAAGGGGACCCCGACCTGGCCGGACTGCACCCCATGGTCGCAGACGCGCTCGCGGGCGGCCTCGCCCCCGATCCCGACGATCGTCCGTCGCCCTCCCTGATTGTCGCCGATCTGATGAGCGCCGTCGGGTGGGCACCCGGCGAGCTCGACTACGTGACTGTGAACTGGGCGCAGCTGCTCGACACGGGCATGCGTACGCAGATGGTGAACTCGGACCCCCAGGAGATTGCCGCCCCTCCCGAGTGGGAGGACGCGGGTCAGCGTCCGGATGCCTCCGGTGCGCGCGCCGTCTCCTATCCGCAGCATCCGCGCCGAGACGCCTCGGAATTCACAGCGGCCAACGACCACACCGACGTCGTGGACACCGCGTCGGTAGCCCAGGGGTATGGCGACTGGTCCGATGACCCCGAGGAGGTCGCTTGGCGCGATGACGCCACCGACGTCTGGCAGCGCGTTGACGACTCGGATCCCACCGAGGTCATGGCCCCCTACGCTCGGCCTCAGTACCCGGGGCCGCAGGGCGCGTATGATCCCGGTTTTGCTCCCGGCTACGGGCAACAGCCCTATCCGCAGGCGGGCGTCGCCCCGCAGCAGATGGCACCGGGTCCCCAGTGGAACCCCAATCCGGCGATGGGGGCGGGCGTCGCTTCGGCGGACGGGTCCTCGTCCACCGCGAAAGGGGCATGGATCTCGGGCGCCGTACTGCTGGCCCTCCTGGCCTCCCTGCCCTTCCTCTTCGGTCTCACCGGCTCCATGATCCTGGGGATCGCGCTCACCGCTTTCGGCCTGATCGGCGCGATGTCGCGGTGGCTGGAGCGCCGTCGGATCCTGCGAGGCGCGAGGGCCAGCGACACAGCCGCCGTCATCGCCATGTCGCCCATCCTGCTGGTGCGCTCGATCCTATCGACCGCGCTTGGCCTCGTTGTCGGAGGCCTCGTTCCGTACGGGATCTGGGCCTTCGTGTCCTACTCGCGCGAGGGGCGCGTCCTGTGGTCGTGGCCCGCCGATGTCGTCGCAGCCACCGGCGTCGATCGCACGGACTACTGGCTGAGCGACCCGCGAGCCACGATCGTCGTGTGGGCGCTCGCCGCAGTAATGATGCTGACTGCCTGGCTCATGCCGTTTACCGCCGATCTGAGGGTCGGTGTGTCCACAACGCTGCGCTTGATCGTGCGTCCTGCCTGGGGGCGAGGCCTCCTCGCGGTAGGCTGTGTGGCGTTCCTTGCGGGTGCGTGGTTTATCGTCACAGGTGGGCTGTCGCACTGAGCGCGGTCATGCTGCGCCCGATACTCGTACAACATTCAACTACTTTCGGAAGGTGAGTCCATGGCTCAGAAGAAGAAGCCGGCCGTCGATCCCGTGCGCGCGAAAGCCGCCCAGATGCGCCAGGCGCAGGAGCGCGCTGACCGCCGCACCCGCATCATCGTCATTTCCGCCGTCGCAGTCATCGTCCTCGCGGTCGTCGCAGCCGTCGGCGGCGTGATCTGGAAGCAGCAGGCGCAGGTCAACGCTGCCCGCAACGTCGACGCCTCCGCGATCTTTGGTGACTACGCAGACGGCCGCCCGATCATCCTCAACTCGAACGGCATTGTCAGCGAAGCGGACCCGAATCTGCCCACCCTCACCGAGTACTTCGACTACTCCTGCCACGTCTGCGCCGACCTCGACGCTATCATGGGCGAGGACCTCACCACGTGGGCCGCTGAGGGCCGCTACAACCTCGAAATCCAGCCAGTCATCACCGTCGGCATGGACTATCAGAAGGCCGCAACAGGTGCCTCCCTCGTCGTCGCACAGGAGGCACCCGACAAGTGGGTGGACTTCCACCACGCGCTGCTCGCCTACTTCCGCACGCAGTTCAAGGCCTCCAACGGCACCGTTGTGCAGAACCTTGACGCCTCCTGGAAGCAGATCAAGCAGATCGCCGCTGGAGTCGGTGTTCCCGACGACGTCATCGCCACCTTCCCCCTCAACGCCGCAGAGAGCTACCTCCAGAGCGCTACCAACGCGTGGGGCAGCACCAACTACAGCGGGCGCGGCGATACCCTCGGCACCCCCGAGCTGATCAAGGACCACTCGAGCGTCGTCCGACTCCCCGCGGAAGCCAGCCAGTGGCGTCAGACGGTTGCAGGAGCATTCGGTATCACCGATTCCGCGAGCCAGGGTACGACCGAAACTCCGGCCCCCGAGGCCACCGAGCCTTCCCAGAGCGGCACCGGCGAAGCCCAGAGCTCCGAGACGACCGACAGCTCCAACTGAGCCTTCAATCGGTGAGGGGTGGGACCGCGTGGCGGTCCCACCCCTCACTTGTTCGCCGTGAGCTTCACATCTGTGGCGCACAGCGGAGGTCCTGGAGGCGCACGCCGGGTCCCTGCAGCGCGCAATGGGGAACCTCGTCGGTGCGCGTTTGTTGACGGCGATCCGGCCCGCCCGCGCGCACGAGCCCCTACCTGTGGCACACTAGTGTCCGCCGCCGGCTTAGCTCAGTTGGTAGAGCAGCTGTCTTGTAAACAGCAGGTCATCGGTTCGAGTCCGATAGCCGGCTCCACGAGTCCCTCATCGCGGCACCGCAGCCGCAGCCGACACCACCTGATCGGATGAGGTGCTGCGGCCTCGTCAATGAGAAGCGCCGAGCGACCAATCCACGCCCGACGCGCCCTGCGCCTCCAACAGCTGATTCGCGCGCGAGAACGGCTTCGACCCGAAAAATCCTCGATACGCAGAGAGCGGCGACGGGTGGGCGGAGGCAATAATCGGCGTGTCGCCCAGACGCGGCGCGAGCGACTGCGCGTCCTTACCCCACAGAATCGCTACGAGGGGAGCACGCGAGCCATCCGAACGCTTCCGGGACACCAGCGCGTCAATCGCGCACTGCGTCACCTCCTCCCAGCCCCGGCCTCGATGCGATGCGGGAGCACCCGGGCGCACCGTCAACACGCGATTCAGCAGGCACACGCCCTGCTCGCTCCACGGCGTCAGATCGCCCGACGTCGGAGCGGGAACACCCATGTCCTCGCTCAACTCGCGGAAAATGTTGATGAGCGACTTGGGCAACGCCACGCCCGGGTGCACCGAAAACGACAGCCCCATCGCGTGCCCCGGCGTCGGATACGGATCCTGCCCGACGATGAGAACCTTCACCTTGTCGAACGGGTACGTGAAGGCACGGAGAACATCCGTGCCCGCAGGCAGGTAGCCGCGGCCCTCCTCGACCTCAGCAGCCAACATTGCGCCCAACTCGTGGATGCGCCCCTCCACCGGAGCCAGCGCCCGAGCCCAGCCCGGATCGATCAACTCAGCCAACGGGCGCGGATTGTGTTCACTCATAGCACCAGCCTAATGCCGCACAGGCCACGCCACATTCCCCGCGCGCCACCCGCGCCCCACTCCTTCTTTTCCGATAGTCTGAACGCGTGAGTTCTCAGTACCCCAGGGATGAATTTGACCGCGCCGGCGAAGATATGCCCGTCGGCATGCACCGCCCCAAGCCGTCCAAGTGGAAGAACGTCTGGCCTTTCCTGGCCATCCTCGTGATCGTTCCCGCCCTCGGATGGGCGGCGGCGACCGCCCTGTCGCGCCAGCAGACCACTGTCAGCAACGCGCCCAGCCCCGCCGCGACCACCCCGAGCGCTGCCGCTCCCTCTGCGTCGCCCACAGCCGAGGCCACTGCGTCCGCTGAACCCACGCCTTCCGCCAGCTCCTCCTCCCCGTCGGCTTCGTCCGAGCCCGACCATGGAGCTGTCATCCAGGTCCTCAACGGAACCGGCACGCAGGGGTACGCCAGCCAGCAGGCTCAGATCCTCAACCAGGCCGGCTACGCGGGCACCTCCGCCGCGAACGCTGACGGCTGGGCCACGCAGGCCTCCACCGTCTTCTATGAGGATCTCCGCATGGAGGGAACCGCGAAGGATGTTGCCGCCAAGCTCGGCATTTCCAACGTTCGCCAGGAGAGCGGCCTCGGAGACCCCGACATCGTCGTGATCCTGCGATGAGTCACTGATATTGGCTGAGCCGCCCGGCACCTGTGGGGCCGGGCGGTTTTGTTATGCCTACGCGGCGTGTTGGGCTGACGGGCTGCTGTGTGGTGTTGCGGCCCCACGGGTGTTGCGGGCGTCGCGTGTGCTGTCCGGCGGGCCGGGCTGCTTGGTGTGCTCGTGGGCGGCGGTCTTTCTGCTTGTTGTTTGTTGCCCCGACAGATCTCCGGCCGCCGCGCGGCCTGCCCGCCCGCTTCGGCCGTCCGCGCCGCGAGCTTCGCTCGGCGCGTCGGCTCGTTGTCCGGCCGGGCCCCGCAGGCCTCGCGGCGGCCTCCAATCGGTCGGGGTGTCTGTGTGTTGTCCGGCCGGGCCCCGCCGCCGCCCACGGGCACCGCAGCCGGGCTCGCCGACTTGTTGCTTGTTGCCCCGCTGGTGTTCCGGGCGCCGGATGGCCCGGCCGCCCGCGAGGCTAGGCGGCCTCACTTCGTTCGTCGCCGCGCCTCGAAGCCCGCCCGTGCCCTCCGGTCCCTCCGGCGCCCTCCGCACCGGCGGGGCTTGTCGCTGTGTGTTGTCCGGCCGGTCCCCCCGCCGCCCACGGGTACCGCGGCCTGGCCCTCCGGCACCGCGGCCAGGCGCCGTGGCTTGCTCCGCTTCACACCCGGGCTATCGCGCCCTCATTACTGAGCCCACAGCCAATTTCGCATGCAATTCCCCCACGATCCTTTCGAATTTTGAAATCAGATTGTTGGAATTGCAATGTTTTCAGGCTTTATTGAAACTTCACCCAATCGAGTTGCGTGCGAGTTTTCTGGGGAGTGGGCGCATGGGTGTCGCTGGTGGTGTAGCGGGATCCCGCGAGCCAGGTGTGTGGTTGTCTGGAACCGGCGTCGCCTTTGCTTGCTTGTGCCCGTGTGGGGTTGAAACCGTCATCGCCTTTGCGGGCTGGTGACGTGGGCAAGTTGAAACCGTCATCGCCTTTGCTCGCGCAGGCTGAGCTTCAACTGAAACCGTCATCGCCTTTGCGGGTGAGAAATGGGTGTTTTTGGCGTGTTTTTCGGTTGCAGAGGTGTCACCGGTTTCAACGGTTGCTGTTGAGGGGTGAGCAGTGGTGATGGCGGTTTCATGCTGGCCTGCGTCAGTGGTTGCAGAGGTGTCACCGGTTTCAACGGTTGCTGTTGAGGGGCGAGCAGTGGTGATGGCGGTTTCACGGTGGCCTGCATCAGCGGCCGCAGAGGTGTTGTTGGTTGCACCGTCGCCACGTCGCTGCGTACCGTGTGCGAAAAAGTTCGCCTAGCGAACGAAAAATGGACCGAAATGGGCGTTTTAAGGCGCGCTGGACGAGTGTTTTCGCGGATAGGCCGCCGGAAGCCGCGTTGATGGGCGAACTGTTCTGCCGTCACCACGGCACCCACTCACGGCCTCGCTGTTGGAGAGGCTGCGTTGCACGAACTTTGTCGCGGCGCTGCGGGTGTGGGTGCCCCTCGTAGGCCCACCGGGCCCACCGGGACCGTCGGAATTAGTCCCGGTGACCTGCCCGGGCCAGGCGCTTGGCACGAATAGAGCCGACGAGCCAGTCGGTGCTCAGGCAGCCCAGCGCCACCCACACGACGCCCATCGCGATCCAGCGGAACGTCGGAACGGTCTCGTGGAAGATGAACACGGCGACGAGCAGCTGCAGGGTGGGCCCCAGGTACTGTAGGAAGCCCATCGTCCCCAGGGTCAGGCCGCGCGCGGCCGAGGCGAACATGATGAGCGGGATCATCGTCAGCGCGCCCGCGCCCACCAGGAGTGCGAGGTGAACGGGCCATGAAAACCCGGAGCCGTCGGAAGATGCGATGGCGTGGAAAGACGTGGAGGATGTGGCCGCCAGGTAGGCGTAGTAGCCGAGTAGGACGGGTGAGACCGCGGCCGTCTCGATCGCCATGCCCGCGAGAGGGTCGACGCGCGCGGCCACGTCCTTCTTGACGAGGGAATACAAGCCGAACGTCAGAGCAAGGGTGAGCGAGACGATGGGGACAGCGCGCTGGCCGATCACGAGGATGACGACGGCGACGACGCCGAGGGCCAGGGCCACCTTCTGGATCGGGGTGACGCGCTCGCGCAGCACGATAAGCCCCAACGCGATCGTCACGAGGGGGTTGATGAAGTAGCCGACCGCCGCGTCGGTTGTGTGGCCGGCGAGGACCGCGTACACGTACACCGACCAGTTGACGACGACGAGCGCGCCAGCGACCGCGAGGCGCCACAGCGCTCCCCGGTCGGCGATCAGCGCGCGGATCTTCCCCAGTGAACCCGTCAGGGCGAGCGCGACCAGGCAGAAAAACAGGCCCCACACCGCGCGGTGGACGATCACCTCGACGGCGCCAGCGGGGGAGAGCAGCGAGAAGTACAGGGGGAAGAACCCCCAGATCACGTAGCAGGAAATGCCGAGGGCGAGTGCGCGTGGATCGTTCTTCTGGGTGCTCATGCACCCAGTGTATGAACACTGTGCGGGCAGACGCCGCCGCGGGAACGGCTGTGATCACCTGGCGAGAAAGCGTGAGCGGCCACGTCGTCCCCCGACATCAGGGCGGTTTCATCGATGCCGAGGACCACGCCGAGGGCCTCCAGGTAGCGTTCCTGCTGGCTTTCCTCGCCGGCCCGGTGCGCCATGACGGTCGGGTTGTGGATGAGGCGCGCGGCCAGGTGGCGCAGCGCTCGGGCCGCATCCTCGGTCGAGAGGGGCCCCTCGCCGAGGCGATCAATCTCCTCCTCCACGATGCGGAAGACGCGTGAGCGCAGGTGCCGCACGACCGGGTCCATGGATCGCGCGCCGAGGCCGCGCTCAAAAGAGGAGACCTCCTCGTCGATGATGGCGCGGGCGCGCGTGAGCGCGTCAGCGTCGGCTGCCGGGACCGAGGCCTGGATGGTCGGTAGGTCGATGAGCGTCACGTTCGACAGTGAGGCGACAGAGCTTTCGGTGTCGCGCATGAGCGCGAGGTCCAGGACTACGGTGGGCCCGGATGCCGCGGCCATGTCGCGTGTCAGGACAGGGCTTCCCAGTCCGCGGCATGTCACGACGAGGTCGGCGTGCTCCAGGGCGGCGGGAAGATCGGCGGCGCTGACCCAGCCGATGCCTCGTCCCTGGGCGAATTCACGGGCGCGCCCGGACGTCGAGTAGACGGACACCTCCGATGCGCCGAGCGCCTGCAGGGCGCTGACGCTTGCGCCCGCGTAGGCACCCGTGCCGACGATGAGCACGCTCGCGTCTGCCCACGGTCCCAGGTGAGCCGCAGCCATGTCGAGGCCGACGGCGACGACGGATCGTCCCGCCCCGGCCAGTCCTGTCTCGGTCGCGACGCGGCGGGAGGTCGCCGATGCCCGCTCGGCGGCGCGCCCCAGGTCGCAACTGAGGGTCCCGTCCTCCCAGGCCGTGCGCGCGGCGCGGCGCATCTGCCCGGCGATTTCGCGCTCGCCGATGACCATGGACTCCAGTCCCGCCGCCGTCGAAAACAGATCGACGAGGCCGTCGCGACCCCACAGGTGACGCAGGTGCACGTCCTCGCGCTGCGCGTGCGAGGCGGTGGCGAGCTCGCGCTCCACCGCGTCCTTGATCGTGTGGGGGTCGGCCGAGGCTGGGGCGTCGACGTAGATAGTGACCCGATTGCAGGTGCGCAGGACCATGACTCCGCGCGCGTGCGGCAGCGAGCGCATGAGGGTAGGACCCAGGTCGGCCGCGCCGGAGAGTCGGGCGATGTCATCGAGGGGGGCGTAGCGGTGGTCCGCGGAGAGCACATGAATAGTCACAACGCGTCCATTTAAGGGCACGTGGGTGGCGCGAGCAGCGCTGGAAACCCATTAATGTTGGTGACGTTGTGTCATTTCGGAATATGTGCGAAATAAATGGCTCCATCCTGCGGATAAATCCGCAGAAAGACTCGTAAATTCGCCCAATTGCGACGTGTGAGAAATTGTCTTGAACTAGACTGGAAAGCGACGGAAATGCGCGAATTAACGCACGAAAACATCATTAAATTAAGGGAGACACATGGCGACGCCCCCACTGATCGCCGCCCTGACCGGGCAACGCGCGTCCACCCCCGTGTGGTTCATGCGTCAGGCTGGACGCTCCCTGCCTGAGTACCGCGAGCTGCGTGCCGCTGTTGGCCTGCCCATGCTCGAGGCCTGCCTGCGCCCCGACGTGGCCGCCGAGGCAACGGTGCAGCCCGTGCGACGCCACGGCGTGGACGCGGGCATCTTCTTTTCGGACATCATGGTCCCCCTGCGCCTGGCCGGGGTGGGCGTCGAGATTGAGCCCGGCGTCGGCCCGGTCCTCGATCATCCCTATCGCACGCGCGACAGTATCGACGAACTCCTGAGTCATCGTTACGGGGAGGGGTCCTGGACCGATTCCACCGGGCGTGCGCGCGACTGCGCCGAGGGTGCCCAGTCCGTGCGCGATGGGGTCGCAACGGCGGTGTGCGAGCTGGGCTCCACGCCGCTCATCGGATTCGGCGGCGCCCCTTTTACCCTGGCCGCGTACATGGTCGAGGGGCGTCCCTCGCGCGATCACATGGCCGCACGCGCGCTCGCGGCTTCTGACCCGGGCGCGTGGGATGCTCTCATGACCTGGTGCGCTCGGGTGAGCGCCGACTTCATCACCTCTCAGGTCGAGGCCGGTGCCAGTGCCGCGCAGCTCTTCGACTCGTGGGTCGGGTCTCTCTCGCCTCGTACCTATAGGGAGTCCATCGCGCCGTATTCGCGCATGGTCGCGCAGCGCGTCGCCGGCGCTGTCAGCCCGGTGACGGGTGAGCGCGCTCCGCTCATCCACTTCGGGACGGGCAGTGCGCCGATCCTGTCCGATATGGCCGAGGTCGGTGCTGACTGTGTGGGCGTGGACTGGAAGACGGACCTGTCGTGGGCCATCGAGCAGGTGCCCGGAAAGGCCGTGCAGGGGAATTTGGACCCCGCTCTATTGCAGGCTCCATGGCACGTTATCGAACAGGCTGTTCGGCATATTCTCAACGCTGGGCGCTCCGCCCCCGGACACGTCTTCAACCTTGGGCATGGCGTGCCACCCACGACCGACACCGATGTGCTGACGCGCATCGTGGAGCTGGTGCACGAGCTGGGTGATGCCCGATGACCCCCCGCTCGGCCATCCCCACCCACCCCGGCGCGGTCGTCGTCGGCGGAGGTATCGCCGGCCTTGTGAGCGCGTGGGAACTGGCCCGCGCGGGCGTGCGCCCCCTCCTGATCGAGGCGCGCGGATACCTGGGCGGCCTCATCGCTCGTGGCACGGTTGGCGGGGCAACCGTGGACCTGGGCGCGGAGACATACGTCGTGCGCGGCACCGACACCTCGTCGATCGTGGAGGCCCTGGGGCTGACCTCGGTTGAGCCGGCCGGATCGGGTGCCCGCCTCTACGCGCCCTCCCTGCGCGGCGGATGGGAGCTGCGGCCCTTCCTACGCGATTCGTTCCTGGGAATCCCGGCCCACCCGGACGCGCCCGACTGCGTACACGTACTCGGCGAGGCCGGCGTGCGACGCGCCCTGAAGGATCAGTCGATGGGCGGCGGCGTCGGCATGGACGAGGCCGGGGAGACTCTGGCAGGTTTCGTGACCGTGCGCATGGGGGAGGCTGTGCTGGAGCGCTCGGTGCGGCCGATCATCGCGGGCATCTACACTGCCGATCCCGCCATGCTGGCGACCGACACGGTCGCCCCTGGCCTGCGCGCCGAGACTACCCGTCACGGGTCCCTGGCCGCTGCGGTCGCGGCGCGCCTGTCCGCCGCCGGATCGCGCCGCACCCCCGAAGCCTGCGTCGAGGGTGGGATGTTTGTCCTCGTCGACGCGCTACGAGCCGCCATCGAAGAGGCCGGGGGAACCGTCCTGACCCGCACGGGCGCGTTCGCGATGGCTCGATCGGCCACGGGCTGGACCCTCGAGTGCGGGCCGACCAAGCCCGGGCCGACCCCCGGAGCCGAACCCGTGCCGAGTGGGCCGGGCGTGAGGGTCACGACGGAGCGCCTCGTCCTCGCCTGCAGCGCCAGCGCCGCCCTGCGCCTGTTGACGCAGGCGCGCATCCCCGGCCTCGTGCCCGATGTGAGCGTTCCCGAGGGCGCGCCCATCGCGCGCCTCACCCTGGCCGTGCGCGCCCCCGAGTTGGACGACGCACCCGTCTCCCAGGGCCTCCTGGTGGCGCCCGCACCCGCCGACGAGCGACCGGTGGCAGCCAAGGCGCTGTCGCACCTCACCGTCAAGTGGCCCTGGCTCGCCGACCAGCTCCCTCCCCACACGCACCTGCTGCGCCTGTCATACGGACGCCTCGGCGAGGCCGAACCCGCCGTCACCGTCGAGGGGGCCCTGCGCGACATCCGCGCGCTCACCGGCGTCACCATCGCCGCCGATGCCGTCACGGACCACCTGCTCGCCCGATGGAACGGCACGCTCCCGCCCCTGCCCCCCGACTATCGCGGCCGCGTTGCCGCGCTCGAGGAACAGGTGCGTCCCCTGGGCGGCGTGGCTCTCACGGGCGCCTGGGTCGCCGGAACCGGCATCGCCTCCGTCGTCACACACGCCCGCGCGGGCGCGAAAGGACTGCTATGACTACGCGGGTATTCGTTCTGGGAACCAGGGGATCGCGCCTGGCGCTCGCCCAATCCACCACCGTCGCGCGGGCGGTCGAGGAGGCCGGGGCTCGCCTCGGCGAGGATGTGCGCGTCGAGCTGGAGGTTGTGCGCACGCACGGCGACGTGTCCGCAGCGCCTCTGGCCGCGCTCGGCGGCGTCGGCGTGTTTGCCGCTCAGCTGCGGCTCGCCCTCCTTGGGGGAGAGTGCGACCTGGCCGTCCACTCCTTCAAGGACCTGCCCACCGCCTCCACGCCGGGGCTGCGCATCGCGGCCGTTCCCCAGCGTGAAGACCCCCGCGACGCCCTGTGCGCGGCCGATGGTGCGACGCTGTCGTCGCTGCCCGCGGGCGCGCTCGTCGGCACGGGCTCACCCAGGCGCGCCGCCCAGGTGCTCGCCGCGCGCCCCGACCTGCGCGTATGTGACCTGCGCGGCAACGTCCCCACGAGGCTTTCACGCGTGCGCGGCATCGACCTGGGCGCTGACGCGGGCACCGCCCCCCAGGCCCTCGGCACGGGCGAGCACCTCGACGCGGTCGTCCTCGCCCTCGCCGGGCTGCGACGCATCGGCCTCGACACCCACGCCACCGACGTGCTCGACCCGGCCATCATGATGCCCGCCCCCTCGCAGGGCGCCCTCGCCATCGAAACGCGGGACGAGGACGACCCCCTCCTGCGCGCCCTCCTGGGTGCCCTCAACCATCGGCCGACCGCACTCGCGGCCAGCGCCGAGCGCGCCGTCCTCTCCGCCCTCGGTGCGGGGTGCGCGGCGCCGGTGGGTGCGTGCGCCCGCGTGGACGAGGCCTCCTCGGTCCTCCTGCTTGACGCGTGCGTGATGAGCGTCGACGGGCGTGAGCGGGTCGAGGCGCGTGGAGCGCTCGAGCTCAGGGACTCGGTTGGTCGCGGCGAGGCCGCCCGCCTCGGCGAGGACGTGGCGCGCCAGCTGCTCGCGCGTGGCGCCGCCGAGGTCACCGACCTGGGGGCGACGAAAACGCCGAGGCAATCCTCGTGAACGAGCCCCACGTGAGCGCACCCGTCGCAAGCGAGCCCCTCGCGAGCGGACCCCTGAGCGGGAGGCGAATCCTCCTGACCCGAGCCAAGCCCGATGACGCCATCGCGCGTGCCCTGCGCCTCGCCGGGGCGCAGGTGGATGCTCTCGCCCTCACCGTGTCGACGCCGCTGGACTCCGCGCGCCTCGATGCGGCTCGCGGGCGGCTGGCCGACGGCGCGTACGCGTGGGTCGTCTTGTCCTCCTGGAGGGCCGCGCGGGCCGTCGTTTCCGGCCTTCCACGAGCGCGCTCGCGCGGCACGCGCATCGCCGCCGTCGGTGAGGCCACGGCCCGATGGGTCAGCGACCACGCGGGCGTGAGTGCCGACCTGACCGGCAAAGGGTCTGCCGCCGCGCTGCTCGAGTGCTTCCCCGCCCCATCCTCTGACGAGCGCTCGGTGCTCATCCCCCGGTCGGCGGCCGCCCCCGATACGCTGCCGGACGGGCTGCGGGCGCTGGGCTGGAGCGTCGAGGCTGTCGACGCCTACACCACTCTCCCCGCGGGTGTCGACGATATTGACGCTGATATCGCGGGGAATTTCCGCGCGGGGAGCTACGACGGAGCGGTGCTCACCGCATCTTCCCAGGCGCGCGCCCTCCCCCCGCTCCTCGGCCTGCCGCCCCCCTCAACCCGGGTCGTGACCATCGGCGCGCCCACCGCCGCCACCGCCAGGGGGCAGGGGATTGCGGTCGCGGCCCAGGCCTCGTCCCCCACACCAGAGGCCATCGTCCGCGCCCTCATCGACGCCCTCGACCGCCCCGCCCACGCCGACGCACCTGTAGAAAGAGACTCATGACCACAGTCCCCGAATCCGTCACCTCCTACCTCGCCGAGGCCGGGGTGGACTCCTCCCCGATCCCGACGATTCGCCCGCGCCGCCTGCGCGCGACCCCCGCGATGCGCGCCCTCGTGCGCGAAACCCACGTCGATCCCGCCAAGCTCATCTGGCCGGTCTTCGTGCGCGACGACATCGATGAACCTCGCGAAATCGCCGCAATGCCCGGCCAGTACCAGCACACCATCGACTCGCTGCGCCGGGCCGCCGCCGAGGCCGCCGAAGCGGGCGTGGGCGCCATCGACCTGTTCGGCGTGCCCGCCCACCGCGACGCGATCGGCTCCCAGGCGTGGGCGGAGGACGGGATCCTCAACCGTGGCCTCGCCGCAGTGCGCGCCGAGGTCGGCGACGCGCTCGTCGTGTGCGCGGACACCTGCCTGGATGAGTTCACCGACCACGGGCACTGCGGCCTCCTGGATTCCGAAGGGGGTGTCGACAACGACGCGACCCTGCCGCTCTACCAGGCGATGGCGATTTCCCAGGCGCGCGCGGGCGCACACATGGTGTCGCCCTCGGGCATGATGGACGGCCAGGTCGCCGCGATCCGCGCCGCCCTCGACCAGGCGGGACACGCGGACGTCGCCATCCTCGCCTACTCCGCGAAGTACGCGTCCGCCTACTTCGGGCCCTTCCGCGAGGCCGTCGGATCCACGCTCAAGGGCGACCGACGCACCTACCAGCAGGACCCCGCGAACCGACGCGAGGGTCTCTTCGAGGCGCTGCTTGACGCGGCCGAGGGCGCCGACATGCTGATGGTCAAGCCCGCCGGCCCCTACCTGGACGTGCTGGTCGACGTGGCCGCCGCCTCCGACATTCCCGTCGCCGCCTACCAGGTATCCGGCGAGTATGCGATGGTCGAGGCCGCCGCCGCCAACGGGTGGATCGACCGCACCCGCGTCATCGACGAATCCCTGACCGGCATCTTCCGCGCGGGAGCCGACTCCGTCCTCACCTACTGGGCCCTCGAGGTCGCTCGCCGGGCCCGCTGAGCGCGCATCCTCGTGCCGCTATCCCTCTTACCCCCGATGAAGGTAGCTATGACCACTAACGAAACCGCATTTTCCCAAGCAAAATCCGTGATTCCCGGCGGCGTCGACTCGCCCGTGCGCGCCTTCGGCGGCGTCGGCGGCACCCCGCGCTTCATCGCGAGCGCGAGCGGCGCACACGTCACCGACGTCGAGGGACGCTCCTATGTGGACCTTGTTGGCTCGTGGGGCCCGGCGCTGCTCGGCCACGCGCACCCCGAGGTGGTGGCAGCCGTCCAGGAGGCCGCCTCGCGCGGCCTGTCCTTCGGCGCACCCACCGAAACTGAGACGCTGCTGGCCAGCGCCGTGCGCGAGCGCGTGCCCTTCGCGGAGCGTGTCCGCTTCGTGTCCACGGGCACCGAGGCGACGATGACGGCGATCCGCCTGGCGCGCGGCGCCACCGGGCGTGACCTTATCGTGAAATTCGCCGGCAATTACCACGGCCATTCCGACGGTCTGCTCGCCGCCGCCGGGTCGGGCGTCGCTACGGGTGGCCTGCCCGGTTCTGCCGGTGTCCCCGAGGCCATCACCGCCCAGACGATCGTCCTGCCCTACAACGACGTCGACGCCCTGCGCGCGTGCTTCGAGCAGGTGGGTGACAGTATCGCCGCCGTTATCTTCGAGGGTGCCCCCGCCAACATGGGCACGGTCCCGCCCCACCCCGGGTGGAACCGCGAGATCCGCCGCCTGTGCACCGAGCACGGCGCGCTCATGATTCTCGACGAGGTCCTCACCGGCTTCCGCGTTGACCCCGCCGGCTGGTGGGGCCTCGAGGCTGTGGCCGGGTGGGTCGACGGCGCGCCCGCGGGCCGCTACAGCGCCGGCTTCGTTGACGCGTCTCGCGTGGAGGGCGCCGACTGGGTGCCCGACCTGGTGACCTTCGGCAAGGTCGTGGGCGGCGGTATGCCCCTGGCGGCCGTCGCCGGGCGCGCGGACGTCATGGACCTGTTGGCTCCCCTGGGACCCGTTTACCAGGCGGGCACGCTCTCGGGTAACCCCCTGGCGACAGTCGCCGGCCTGCGTACCCTCGAACTCGCTGATCAGGGCGTGTACGACCGCGTGAACGCCTCCGCGCAGGAGATCAGCACGATCGTGTCGGACGCGCTCAGCGCTGCCGGCGTCGCGCACCGCGTCCAGCGCACGGGATCCCTGTTCTCCGTCATGTTCGGCGAGGCCGCGGCCTCCTCGGGCGTGTACGACTACGACCAGGTGCGCGCCCAGGAGGCGTGGCGCTACGCCCCCTTCTTCCACTCGTTCCTCTCCTCGGGTGTGGCCCTGCCGCCCTCGGTGTACGAGGTGTGGTTCGTGTCTGGCGCTCACGGCGAGGCGGAGCTGGAGGCTATCGCCGCCGCGGCTCCAGCGGCCGCGCAGGCGGCCGCTGCAGCTCAGCCCGAGTAATCGACCGCGTCGCGTCATCTGTGGCGTGAACGGCTCAGGGGTGGGGATCCTGGTGGGTCCCCACCCCTCGTCTCTACCGTTGGTGGGTGGATTGCGGGTGCTCCGCTGGTGCGGTTGTTGTCGTCAGTGGCCTTGTTGTGCGAAGTTGTTCATCGTGAATGTGGGGTCTGGGTCAAAGCAGAATGTTGCTTTTCCTGGGTTGGGGGTGAACCAGACGATGTCGGAGTGGGCTTCCTTCAGGGTGAAGGTGCCGACCCCCTCGACGGTGATGCTGTCACCCCGATGTAGATCCCTTGCTCCCCCGAGGAAGTCGGAATGGTTGTTGTCGTCGAATGCTGACAAACCGAAGGAGCCGATCTGGCGTCCCATGGAGACTTCTCCGGAGATACCCACTAAAACGAGGCGTCCATCGGAGATGGTTCCCAGTCTCATGGATCGTTGCTTGTCGTATGGGGTGAGGTAGTACTTGCCGGTGCAGGTGTCGCCCTCGGTTTTTTCTTTCCAGTCCCAGGAGTAGGCGATGTGTGCGTAGGTCCAGGGGATGACGAATGCCAGGACGAGGACGGCCACGACGAGGGCGCGGACGTGTGCGGGTCTGATGCTCATGGGATTGTCCCGATAGTGATATCGCCATAATTGGCGTAGAACTCATCCCAGCTGATCGTGAAGGCCGCTTCCGGAGTGGTGACATTCCTACCGCTGAGATCGTTGTGCCCCCACGGGTTGATGAGGGTCACGCCATTTTCGTCAGCTGCGGCCACCGTGTAGACGTGGCTGGAAGCGATCTTGATATTCTCCTGCCTGTTGCCGACAGTGGCCTGCGCGTCTCCGGCGAATGGGCTGGACTCGGCGACAATGGGATGTCCCCACTTGATTGCATCAATGGTCCTGTGTTTGAGGTCTCCATGATTGAGGCCAACGTTTGGGATGATGTTTCCTGGTTCGCCGGAGATTTTCTGCATGGTGATTGCTGAGAAGCTCGCCGACGCTCCTCCGTGGGGGAACATGCTCTTCGTTCCTCCCTCGTGGGACTGAATGAAGGCTTTCTCGAAGATGGAAGCGAGATCCGCCTTGGATGAGTTCCCGGCTGTGTCGCCATAAGTCATGACGTCCTGGACGAACACGCGCTTTTCGTTTCTCCCGTATCCCGGGAAGTCCACGAAGTACCCGTCGATCTTTCCTTGCGCGTTGTAGTGCGGCGTGACCAGGCTTGCCAGGTATTTGCGGCCCTCCTCGGTCTGGTTATAGGCGTTCAGGGTGGACAATAGATGGCAGTCGCCGATCTGGTGCTGACGGATGTCGAACAGTGGCTTCGACGGATCCTGCAGGCGCTTGTGGATGTCCTCAAGCTCCTGCTGTGACATCATGCGCGTGTCTCCGAGGTCAACATCGTCCAGTTTTCCATCGCCATCAATGTCGATCTGGTTGTGGTCCTCAGGAGTGAAGTAGAGGGCTTCTCTTAAAGAGGCAGCGGTATTGAGGGCTTCGTCTGAGAGAGTAGCTGTAGCGTCGTCGTAACTAGCCTTCAGCTCCCTTAATTTCGCCTCGTAATCTTCCCGGTGAGCGATGCGATCGAGGAAGGGGAGTGCCCAAAATTCATCCCACAGGTCGTCTGCCTGCCCACGGATGGAATCGACCTTCTGCTTCGCTTCTTCGAGCTTGAAGTAGTAACTCTTCAACGCATCTGCCGCTTGGAGGGTTCCGTCCTCCCAGTTGGCGAGTTCGGTCAGCTCATCGTTCTTGCTCCGTATGAAAGCCCTCTTTGCTTCCCCCTTCCAAGCTGTCAGGGTGGAGGCTAATTGGGAGATGTCGTTCCGGAGCGATCGGACATCGCGTGATTGGTTGCGTAGTTCGTTCTGGCACGACCAGATAGATCCGAGATCGCCAGGAGGCTGAGGGAAGAGTACAGCGAATGGTGAATGCATGGCAGACTCGTTTCTAGAGCTTGGAGAAAATGGACTTGAAGGTCTCGGCGATTTCGTCGTCCATGTCCTCGGTCGCCTGCGCCGTGTCGTGCAGCGCTCCCGAGGTCTTGTCCAGCCAACGTTGCGCCGCATCTATGTGTGCGTTGTACATGCCGGTGAAATAGACAAGTGCGGTGCCGACGGCAGCGTCGCCAGTGTCGACGGCGAAAGGGCTTGCCTTCTTGAGTTTGAACTCGGACATGTTGGCTGAGAGCTGGTGTACCGTGTCCGCTGCGGACCGTAGCTGCTCCGTGTCCATCTGAAAAACGCTCATGGCATCCTCCTTGATGTCGTGCTTAACAGATGGACTTTAGTGGGGGAGAGCACAATATGCAAATCTCCTCATCGGGCCATGGTTGGCGACGGTGCCCGAGAGGAGGTGCCCGAGTGGAGATGCTCAGACCGGGGGAAGGGAGGAGGTGCTACGAGTGTCAGAGGGGTGCAAGAAAGCAACGAAAAAGCGTGACACCTCTGCGGTGTCACGCTGGCGGGGGTGGGGCGCGTGTCGTTCACGCGCCCCGCATCAGCTCAGGCGCGAGTGCGTGCGATCGAGAGGATCGCGGGGGAGACGATCAGGGCGGTCAGAGCGATGAGGACCGCGAAGACGGCCGAGGCGACGGAAGTAGCCTGCAGGGCGGCGAACACGCCGAGGGCCGCGAGAACGACGATGAGGGCCACGAGCACGGAGGCCGAGGCGGTGGCCTGGGACATGGTGGGAGCGGTTTCAGCCTTGACGATGTTGTTCATGGGGTTCTCCTTGAGAATGTCTTCGCGCGGAAACGCGAAGCGCGCCCCGCACGCCAGCGTGTGTGGGCCTTTTCGGCCCGTGTCGCCCGGGTGAGCGACGGTATTAAAAAAGGGAGGTGACTCGTGGTCGCCCCCCTTGGTGCAGTCACAATGCTACGCTGATTTCACCGATCAGTCTATACCTCGCAATCCCTTGTAAGGCATGGCACAAGCATCGTAAAAACCAGTTAAAACGCAGTTGTGTCAACGAACAAATTATGTGCGAGATGGGTGAGGAACGTGCCGTTTCATGCAAGTGTGCCCGAGTGGGGACTCCACCCGGGCACACAGTGTCACTCGGCTCGTGCCACATTCATAGCTTGGAGGCCCTTCGGTCCTTCAATCGCCTCATATTCGACCCTCTCGCCCTCTAGAAGAGTGCGGCGCCCAGATTGGCCGATGATGTTTGAATAGTGCACGAAGACGTCGCCGGATTCGTTATCAGGAGTGATGAATCCGAAGCCTTTGGCGTCGTTGAACCACTTGATGGTCCCGGTAGCCATGGGCCCTCCTTCGTGTTCGCCCCAACGCTGGGGCACCGTTCGGCCCCGTCTGCGGAGCCGACATGGTCCCGTCGCCCCTGTCCGGCATCGATCTCCCCCGGACTGGGCGTGTGGAATCACACTTATACGGTACCGCACTCGCGGCGAAAATGTGGCTGACCTGCACAATCGTGACGAAGAAGTTTTCGGCGCAACGCCTCTACTTGTCGGCTGACAGTCGGACTGGAATGATCGCCTGCACGCCCTCTCCCTCGAAGGCAACGCTCCCGATCGCCACGTCGACCCCGAAGACGCGCGCGAGGGTGTCCGCGTTCATGACGGAGGATGCCGGGCCGACCACGGCCTCGTGCGTGGAGGAGAAGAGCGCGACCTGGTCCGCGACGCGCAGGGCGTGCGCCGGGTAGTGCGTGTTCATGATGACCGCGAGGCCTCGGTCCTTCACGAGGCGCTCGAGGAGTCCCAGGACGATGAGCTGGTTGCGGAAATCCAGGCCGGTCTCCGGCTCGTCGAGCACGAGCACGCGCGGGTCGGCGACGAGCGCTCGGGCGATGAGGATCATCTGGAACTGGCCGCCCGACATGGTCGCGCAGGGCATCTCGGCCAGGTGGGAGGCACCCACCTCGTCGAGGACGTCGCGGGCCATGCGCTCCTCGCGCGCGCCGGGCTGTGCGAGGGTGCGCATGTGCGGGGCTCGCCCGACCATCACCATCTCGAGGCCGGTGAGCGCCACGTTGGATGCGTTGCGGGCCTGCGGCACGTAGGACAGGACGCGGCCCAGCGCCCGGGTCGACATCGACGAAATGGGGGTGCCGTCGATGAGGGTGCGGCCGCTGTCCCACTTCTGCAGGCCGATCATGGTGCGCAGCAGCGTCGTCTTACCCGCACCGTTGGGTCCCAGGATCGCCAGGAGCGAGCGCTCGGGCACCTCGAAGGACACGTTTGTCAGGATCGGGGAGGGCGCGCCCGGGTACGTGAAGGTCGCGTTTTCGACGCTGATCATCGCGCTCCCCCCGTCCGACGCAGCAGCACGATAAAGAAGGGTGCGCCGATGATGGCCGTCAGGATCGAAATGGGGATTTCCGAGGCCGACAGGGAACGCGCGAGCGTGTCGATGACGATCATGAGGGCCGACCCGAGCAGCAGCGAGACGGGGATGACCGCTCGGTTGTTCTGCCCGCACAGCATGCGTGCGCAGTGCGGCACGAGCAGGCCGATCCAGCCGACCTGGCCGCACATCGAAATGACCGAGGCCGTGATGACTGTCGAGGCGACGATGAGGATGGCGCGCATGAGGGAGACGTTGACGCCGGCTGAGCGGGCCTCGTCCTCTGAGAGGGAGAGGATGTTGAGCTGCCAGCGCAGCGCCACGATGACGACGACGCCCGCGATGATGAAGGGGGCGCCCAGCGCGATCTGGTGGTAGGTGACAGCGGCGAGGGAGCCCATGAGCCAGTAGGTGATCTCCGGGAGCTGGCTTGTGGGGTCGGCGGTGAGCTTGAGGAGCGAGAGGACCGCGTTTGCCAGGGCGGAGACGATGACGCCGCCGAGTACCAGAGTGATAACGTTGAAGGCACCCGTTCGCGTGCGCGAAATCGCCGTCGTGAAGGCCATCGTCGCCAGGCCCGCCGCGAGGGCCGCGGCCTGCACGCCGATCAGGTTCCAGTCCAGCAGCAGGGCGATGACGGCGCCGACGCATGTGCCCGCCGCGACGCCCAAAGTGTCTGGAGTGGCCAGTGGGTTGGAGAAGAGTGACTGGAACGAGGCACCGGCAACCGACAGGCCCCCGCCGATCAGGATCGCCACGATGATGCGCGGCGCCCGCAGGTCAAACACGACCGAGTTGACACGTGGGGGCACCGCAGGGCCACCCCAGAACCTCGCGCGCAGAGCCGCAACCACGTCCTCCAGGGACACGGAGAAACGGCCGATCAGCATGGCTGCGGCCGCGCACACGACGATGAGGGCGATCAGTGTGGGAATCACCCACGCGCGCAGCCGCCCGTTCCTGGTCAGCACAGACTTCATGATGTCCTCTCCCCGACGCACGCCGGGAGTAAAGCGCATAAGGGAACCCGGCCTCGTCGATGAGGAAGACGAGGCCGGGGCCAGGTATCAGGACGCGGCGTCCGGGTTGATGATGGTGCGGGCCTGCTCGTCCGTGAGCGTGAAGTTGTACATCTTCTGGTAGTAGTCCTTCGTCATCGACACGAGGTCAACGTCGGAGAACTGCTCCGGGTACAGGGAGGCGCCGATCCAGTTCGCCACGATCGGGGAATCCGGGTTGGGGGTGAACCAGTTCCACATGCCCAGGCCGGTGGAGTAGACGCGGCCGGACTTCACGGAGCTGAGGGTGGACAGGTCGACGCCCTCGACCGAGTTTGTCAACACGGTGTTCGCGGTCATGTTGGACATTCCCTTGCCGGTGACGAGGAGGACCTGGGGATCCCACGTGAGGACCTGCTCGAAGGTGACGGGCGTGTGCGAGGTGTCGGTGTCGCGCGTGACGTTCGTGTAGTTGAGCGAGTCGGCCCACTCGTTGGTGAACCAGCCGTCCTTGCCGCCCGCGACCGCGAGCTGACCGTCGGCCGCGCCCATGAGCACCATCGTCGAGACCTTCTGGTCCTCGGGGACCTTCGCGGTGCGGGCTCGGGCGTCGGCGACCAGGTCCTTGCCGAGCGCGATCTTGTCGGCCATGTGACCGTCCTCGTTGAAGACGTCCTCGAGGAGCTCCATCCACTCCGCGTAGGTCTCCGAGGGGTTGCCCAGCGTCGTGAAGCCGACGGCCGGGATGCCGGCCTTGCGGAACATTTCGCCGTGTTCCTTGTTGAAGGCGTTGTAGAAGACGACGTCGACGTTCAGGTTGAGGAGGGCCTCGGCGTTGAGCTCACCCTTGTCGTAGTAGCTGGTGTCCACCTGCATCATCTCGGGCGCCATCTCGGCCGCGATTGTCTGGCTCATGGCCTTGACGCGGGCGGCGCTCATGCCCACCAGGTAGGGGGCCTTGCCATCGAAGTAGGCCAGGTAGGTGGATTCGATGGGGATCTGGTCGATGGCGACGCGGGTGATCTTTTCGGGCAGGACGACCTCGTTGCCCGCGTGGTCGGTGATCGTACGCGTCGACGAGGTCGAGGCCTCCTGGGTGGTTTGCTCCGACTGGCTGGTGGCGGAGCCGGAGCCGCCCGCGCAGGCGGTGAGGGCCAAGGTGGCGGTGGCCAGGATAGCGGTCAGGGTTGCGAGGCGGGTTTTCATCGGGTCCTCTCGTGTTTTAGGGATTACGAGGGAGATGCTACACAAAATTAGGGAGGCCTTACAAGAGTAACTGTTACTATATGACACGCTGTGATTTCCGGCCTCGGCCACGAGGGCTTGACTGACGGCCC
>ERZ772917.413-NODE-413-length-31003-cov-4.920221_pt1 | contig 31003 bp, 28 predicted proteins | sample MGYA00511187_ERZ772917 | MGnify/ENA primary metagenome ERZ772917 (study PRJEB29015, sample SAMEA2737925) | human oral metagenome | biome: human oral; feature: human-associated habitat; material: dental | place: China | collected 2012 ...
CATAATCATCCATATCGGCGTATTCGTAGTATTTACGCATAGCAGGGATGATGTTTTCTAATGGAATATCGTCAACAAGTACCCAATCATCAGGAGAAATATTCTCATCCATAACATACGTATATCCATATTCCTCATTAATATAGGGCATGAGCTCTGGTGGGGTAATCACTAGCGATGGTGCTGTGGACCAACCAGTTAAAAACCCATGCATGTCTAATGCTCTCCTGCCGGCAAAATAAGGCGTGGGCCGCCGCTCCTCTGGCGGGACAGTAGGAAATGCTATCAACCATTGTCGGTAATATTTGTCAGCAATATCACCATATTCAGGAAGCGTAGTAAGCTCGGTATAATGCACATATTCCATAAGCGCTTGGTCGGATTCCAGCAGTGGTTTGACAATGAAGCCGGTTTCGACCGCTTCATTGTATTCTTCCTCGGTGAGTTGGTTATGAAGAAGAAACCCGTGTTGCTTCGCAGCTAATTCCCGATAATCCATTGATATGCCTTTTGTTGTTGGTTGTGATGTATAGCCCAGTACTTTTTGAGGATAAATATGGAGATGAGGCGTGTTAGGTCTGCTAGACACACCTCACATGAATGCGCTGTTTAGTACATTCGCCTCCCATAACTTAAACAAGCTTCGCATTAGCCTTTTAAGCGCTGCGGCTTTTGGCGCTGTCTACGCTACGCTCAAGGGATTCTGCAAAGGATGCAGCATTACTTGCCAGATTAGTCATTAACGAAGCGCTAGGTGATTCGTTGGTGATTTCTACACCTTTGGAATAAGCGTTAATAGCTTCACTATCTGCGTTTGTGGCACGCAAGTCATTAAGTTGTTCTTGCGAAGATAGCATGGTGGGGTTGGCCATGTACCTGGTATCTGGTTCCGTGGCGTCGATGGTTTGACCAGCAAAACTCAGAGTGTTATCCGTTACGCCCTCATGCTTAATTTGCTTGATTGCAGGATTCATTTGTTGCTCGTCAAGCATATCTGAATGAGACGCTACAACGTTTGCATCTAATGCTTCTGCTGATTTAGTTAATCCACGTCGTTCAAACTCATCCCTCACGAAATTACGCGATAGTTCATTATTTTCGGCAATAGCTCGGGCGCCCTCAGTTGCCAGGTCGCCTAATGTAAAGCGTTGCAATAGTGCTGGACCAGGGGTAAACATCCTCTGTTCCAAATCGGTTGTTGGTGCTTGTGAAACAGCATGGTGAAGTGCCATTAACTGCTCGGAATAACGTTGATCAAGATCAGTCATGACCTCTCCTTTAATTCATGGGAATGGAGCGAAGCGGGATGGTTGCGTAATCGCTCTTTGCACATTGAGCGAACACACCATTGGCGTCCATAAGATACCTCATGTGGTAGTCACCATAGAGTCGTAAAAATGTTTCCAGATGTGTTAAAGGTTCTTGCACTCGCAGCTGTTCAAACCGACGCCATAGGGTATCAATTCTTGCGACAGCTTCGGGATGTGCCCACCATTTAGGCGACCATGCTGCTCGTGCAGATTGAGATTTTGTTGTTCCATACATTGGTAACAAAAACTTCTCTGCAAATTGATACAGTGAGGCGTAGCGTGGTGGTTTTTCTTGCTGGGGAGCAAGCTCAGCTATGATCTCTTGTGTGGCTTCGTTGACGAGTTTTTCCACTGCATGCGGAAAGAAATCGCTTGCTACTATCTCGTCGCTGATTCGTTGTGCCCTATTTTGAATATTTGTTTCAAGTTCGGCAATAATGTTCTTCTTTATGGCACTTGATACTGCCTGTTTAATCTCTTCCATGTTGCTTTCCTAGTTTTCCTTGGGTAACGAATCGCGGATCTCTGCACTCCAGTAATCACGTGTCCAGAATGGCTCCATTTCTGCAATAAGTGGGCGCCTTTTTGCTGCAAATACCACTGCACGGTTATTATCCAATGCCGCCAACTCAGATACACTGAGGATTTTCTTTTCTTGTTTTGATGATGACACTGAGCGCTGACCTGGTGAAACAGATACAGAATTTACCCACTCTTCATATTCGCCGATTAATGCTTCCATTTTACTTAGCATTTTTTCGTCACGAACGCCGCCGCCATACAATAAAATAGCTGCGGCTGACCATAGGGCTTCCATTCCTTCTTCACCCCATACACCGACTCCTTGGGCGTACGATTGCAGGATTGTCATCAAAATGATGGACCTTGATCCATAGTGGGAGTATAGTTTTGGCAGTTCCGGCCACCGCACCACGTTTGCAGCTTCATCTAGGGGGGCTACCAGCGGAATGGGTAGGCGACCACCATTTTCTTCCCCGTAACGTTCTGCGGCATTCATTACTGCGGCAGTGAGCGCCGTCGTTAAGGCGGCAGCATTATCTGCACCTTCCTTTGATAACACATATAGCGTGTTGGCTTTGGAGCGTACAAATTCATCCGGGTTAAATCGTCGTGCATTTGGTCGAGGATTCACCCATTTTGATGCTGCTTGCCTGCCTAACGACGCTGCCATCTGCTGTGCTTGGGCAAATAGGCCTGATCGGGTGACATCCACAGTGTTATACCGTGCTTCTAACGCATCAGTGACGAGCGGCCATTCACCATTCTCGGAAAGAATTTCGATAGGTGTTCGATCGTTGTCATCTGACACCCATAGAAACACGTCGGAAATAGGACGGTCTGAAATAGCTGCGGCTAGCAATAAATGGGCAAAAATATCTCGGCCACCCATGGAGAAGAATGCATCGTCACCTTCTGATGCGGCACCCATTTCGGCGGTTTTAAAAATATCTGCTAATGCCATAGCATTGGCATCCATTTTCTCTGGATCCTGTCGTACCATGTCCAGAGGATCAAAATACCATGGTTCTTGTTCGAATCCATGTGCGATTCCCTGTGGGTCAAAGACGAAAACCTCACCCCGGGCGGCAGTGATTTTGATGGTGTCATCAATGATGTCTCGTTTGTTGGATGTTGTGAGCACAACGCCAGGAGCATCCACAATTGCGGGGATAACTTGTGATGTAGTTTTACCCATTCGGGGGCCGAAGATGACCAGGTATAAATCCTCCCATGTGGAATATAGCCCCGTCTTTGTTCCAGGTAGTTTGCCTAATCGCAACCCAGGATGTGCTATTGCTTCTTTCTCTGGCATCCATTTTTTCGCTTTGGCTGTGGCTGCATCCTTTGACATTGAATCGACGTCACGCTTTGCGGCTAGATGTTTCGAGGCATGATCGATGCGTGCAACTGTTTTTTTCGGATAGAAAATCCGAAGTCCATAGATGAACAGCAGTGTAATAACTAGGCCTAACCCTATAACTGCCAATGTGGCGGTGAGTGTCCACTGAAGGTTTCCGGTAAACACTTCAAATGTATTACGGATGGGATTTTTGGTTGCTGAGCTTGGTTTGCCTGTTATAGAGACCGATACCCATAAGCCAAAATTAATAACCGCAATAATGACAATTAAAATGCCTAAGAGGGTGAGCCCTAAGATGGTTTTAGGATCGGGACCAGCCGTGCCAGCATCACGTGCATTATCACGCCCTATACTTTTCATTGTGTTCTCCTTAAAATTTATAGGACACAGTAATTTAATATTTCTGAAAGGTGCCCTTGGGAGATAAATAATTTGAATCCTTTACTGGTACCTTATGAAGCACTAGCAAAGGATTCGTAGTTATGCTATTGGTGGTAAGCCAACTGACAGGTTTGGTAGTTGCAAATTGGACGCATTAATGCTGGGTAATTGTATTGCTGACGATGTGACTGCTGATTCAACTGATTCATTATCAGCAATCACCGGCAATCCTGGTGTTGTATGTTTCGCAGCCTCCATAGCGCTAGGCATAGAATCACCCGGTTTCTTACCAGCAAGTGGTTCCGCACCCTGTGATACCCGTGCCTGAGACTCTAAATCCCAAGTCGTATCAGCTATAGTACGATCCAAAGCCGCCCGACCACCAGGCACAGACGACGCACCAAGCTGCGCACCCACTAACGTACCAGCAGGAGCACCCAACACAGCACCAAGAGTACCGCCAGAAACAAATCCCGTGAAAGAGCCAACTTTATCAACTACTAGCCAGCATGCAGCAGCTTGCCCGGCCATCACTAAAGGTGCTGCCGGTACCGCGGCAGTAATACCACTACAAATCACAGCACCAGCACCGAAACCGAGACCGGCTCCGGCGAACCCGCCCCCTACGGCTCCTAGTACTGTTCCCGCGGCCGCACCGGTTACAGCTCCGGCCGCGGCTGCTCCGCTGGCTGCTTCTAATGTGCCACGGTCCTCCTTGCGAATATTTTTTCTAAACGTTTCTGCAACATTAATGGGATTAAGCACCCTAGAACCACCAGGTGATAACAAAACCATGCCGGGAGAGGTCTCATATACAACCTTCTTAGTGATGACATTTTTTACAATCACAGGTTGCACCGCTTGTGGCGCGCCTGGAACATAGCGGACTACCTCAACCCGCTGAATCGGTGTAGACTGCACCACCTGCGGTGGGGCCTGTTGGGCGGGTGTCGGATCTGTTTGTTGTTCTTGGGTGCCTGGTTGGGTCACGACTTTTGGGGCCGCATTAGTGATACTGATGTTACTAGAGGCCATGGCTAACGCGGTCAATACACCTGCCGTCATCCGTGAGCCATGAGTATTTTTAGTTACTCGGCGATGTTTCGCAGTCATAATTCCTTCTATAAATTAAAGTACCTGGTAGGAGTTGTAATATTCATTGTTAATTTTTCTTTGATGGGTGTTTCTTGGATGTCATCATCTAGAATTCCTTAAGAAAAATGGCATGAAAGCTATCGGAGATATTATTACTCTACTTATTTCTAAAACTATAGAGGGTTGGTGTCTCATATGTAGCATTTTGGAAAAACACCTGGTAAGACAAGCTGATAATGACATACTTCACAGATGCTTGCATTGAAATCCTCCCCCATAAGGGTGGGTATAAGTCTCGCTGCGTGTAAAGTTAAACAAATTGTAGATAATGTGATACTGATAATTATTTACATAATGCGACTGCTTATCTTATAGTCAAGTCGTTACCCCCGATATGATTTAACCATTGACTTCTCTGGTAGCATTTGACAAACTTTGTACGTAATACAATAAGGAATATCAATTGATATTCGAGGATATCAGATAAGAAGTAGGTGATTCTCATGAAATCATTAAGTAAGAAAATGATTCCTGTCATTGTATCTGTGATGATTGTTGCAGGGGTTGGTGCGGTACCCCCTGCAAGTGCACAACAAGATCCGACCGGATCTACCGGCCGTTGCGGAACATTAGTTGTGCTTCCCCGGGTGCTAGGGCAAATAAGCATGAATTATCTGAATGCGATGCTAATTGCTTTTGAGGTTGTAATTGGTAAGCGGGATATCCGTGATAAAGAAGTAGATGTATTCCCGGAACAAGCTGCTAAAGCTCCAGGCTGGTTTGTGGATAGTTCAGTCACAATACCGTTTATGGACGAAGCTACTCGGGAACGCCTGTATAGCCAATTCTGCTTGTAAAAGCTAACCCCAGCTCTCAATAAGTTTCATTTTTCAGAAGATCGGCGTGAGTTTCATTGTTCTTGATTGAAGTTTTGATACCTCGGATGGAGGTGTTTCATCATGTCGTGGTTGCCTGTGGGTGATGGTGTTGTTGATGAGTGTGGGGTGTTGGAGTTTTTTGAGGGGGTTGATCTGGAGGATATTCAGGTGAGGGTGGTGATTCCTAAGGGGTTGAAGTGGCCGGTGTCGCCGGTGTTGGCTTCGGTGCTTGTGACGTCGTTGAAGCTTTTGGTCGAGAACGGAAAAATTGGTTTGGCTAGGGTAGAAGAGGAGTTTGATCGGGGTGATGTTTTTGATTTTTTGGGTGTTGCGCCGCGGGAGTTGAATGCGTATGTGGCGGAGGGGAAGTTGCATCGGGCTTCTAATGGGATAAATGATGTGTATTTTCGTGAGGAGTTGTTGGCGTTGCGGCGTGAGCGGCTTGTTGAGGTGGCGCCGGTGACGAATTTTCGGGTTTTGGGTCGGCGTGGTGCTCGTGGTTTGGGGGTTTATGGTGGGGATGTTGTGGCGTTTGGTCGTGATGTGTTTGAGTGGGTGGTGCTTCCTGTTGATGGTTCGGTGGTGAATATGCCGGTTTTGCGGAGGAATATGGAGTATCATGAGGAGCGGTTTGGGGATTGTCGGGTGGAGGTGACGACTCCGCGGGGTGAGGTGCCGATGTCGCAGGTGTTGTGTGAGTGTTTGCGTCAGGTGTTGTGGTCGGTGTTGCGTAATGGGGTGGTTGAGGTTGCGGGGGTGCCGCGGTTTGTGGCGATGTTTGATGCGCAGGGGCTTGCTTCGACGTCGGAGAAGGGGGTGGAAGAGTTGGTTGCTCATGGTGAGGTGGGGGTGAAGTGGGTTGATGGTAAGCGTCGGTTTGATCGTGAGGATTTGCTTGCAAGTGCTCGTCGGGAGCGGCAGCGTCAGCATGATGCGTATGAGCGGTTGCGGCAGTTTGATTTGGATCATCCAGAGGTATGGCAAACGTATTTCAACCCACAATATGGAGATTCGGATGATTAAAACTTTACTTAAAATAGAAAGGAAAGAAAATGGTTAATCCAATTGATAATGAAAATTATGGGAGCAGCTGGGGAGAGTCTCCACGTATGTTCCTCGGCCAAGACGTGCTGCAAAGCGCAGTTTTGGCAAATTGGGTACAAGCGCTGAATGCGTTGAGTCCTAGTCCATATACTATTGCGGGTTTACCCCAGGAATTTTATGATTCCCGTCAATTTATGGGTGTGGGCACTCAGGGTTATGCAGTAGCTTCTCAGCAGTCTGTTGATTATCCTGAAAATGATACTTTGGGGAGTGTTACTGGGAATACCATCAAGGGGGTTGGTAAGGTTGAGGGTAACCTAATTGAAGATGCATCCGACATGGTGGCTGATGGTGTTCGAGGGTTGGGGGAAATAGATATTCATGATGTAGTGGATTCCACATTATCGGGTTTTGATCAGGTAGTAGATAAAACTTCGGATATTACTGCTGGGGCGGTATACGCAACTACTGATGCTGTTGGTTGGTTGGGGGATACGGTCCATGACTTTGGTAGTTGGTTGGGGGATGCGGCCAATGACTTTGGTAGTGGGATAGGAGGTGTAGCTACTGATGTTGCTGACTGGGGAATGGATGAAGTTAAAGATATTTTTGGTGGGATAGCGGATACATTTACTGGAAAGGATGGTAAAGAAGAACGCAAGAAGAATCGCGAAGAAAAGAATCGGGAGAAGGATAACAAGCGGGGCGAGCGAAACCGAGAAAGGGATAACAAGCGGGATGAGCGAAACCGAAAAAGGGATAACAAGCGGGATGAGCGAAACCGAAAAAGGGATAACGAGCGACAAGAAATAAGCCAAAGGAGGGATCACGAGTTCGAAGAAAGGCAGCACGAAAGGGATAGGAATAAAGCGGAAAGGGATCAGCGAAAAGAAGCCGAGAAGAAGCAAGGGAAAAATGAGGATGGCTTAGGGAAGAAGTTGAGCAATGCTGCGGGTGATGTTGTTCAAGGAATGGGGCATGCTGCGGGAGCTGCCGTTGAGGGACTGAGTAATGTTGCAGGTAACGTAATTGAGGGGCAGGGTGAGGATAAGCGAAAAGACGTTTTGCTTACAAATAATTTGCCCAACAATTCTCAAAATCTTCCTTATAATGTGTACACTCCCGATAATTATTTATCGACAGGTTTTGGGAGTCTTCCAAGTTTATTACTCCCCGCTATGAAGATGATACAGGAATACATGGGCCAAGAATTTGGGGGTGTAGCATCTTTAGCCCAAGGGCTGTATGATGTTGGAGCTTCAAAACTTGCTGACATGGTAATACAGCGCACACCTGAGTTTGAGCAGCAGTATCCCGATCTTGCTGTTCCGCTGAATGATGGTCTTGACCGGGGCAGCATTCAAACGGTAGGCACAGGTCAGAAAGCATCTGGTTCCGGTTTGGCCGAGGATTTGATCGAAGGAGGCTCATGGAATGGTCAAGGGCTTAGTGCTGCTGCAACACAATCGCCACGTTTTGATGGTCCGTCTCTAGATCCATACAGTAACAAGAGCAATGAATCTCGGGGACTTCAGGCATAGTAATGATGTGCTTATCACTGTGATACTGGAATGACGTATTGGTAAGTATATTTTATAATTTCCCGCGTTTTGCAGGATTGGTAGATATACTTACCGAATTATTTATTTGTAAATGTAATTAGGGAATGAATTTGGAGGATTGAAAAATGTCGTGGTTGCCTGTGGGTGATGGTGTTGTTGATGAGTGTGGGGTGTTGGAGTTTTTTGAGGGGGTTGATCTGGAGGATATTCAGGTGAGGGTGGTGATTCCTAAGGGGTTGAAGTGGCCGGTGTCGCCGGTGTTGGCTTCGGTGCTTGTGACGTCGTTGAAGCTTTTGGTCGAGAACGGAAAAATTGGTTTGGCTAGGGTAGAAGAGGAGTTTGATCGGGGTGATGTTTTTGATTTTTTGGGTGTTGCGCCGCGGGAGTTGAATGCGTATGTGGCGGAGGGGAAGTTGCATCGGGCTTCTAATGGGATAAATGATGTGTATTTTCGTGAGGAGTTGTTGGCGTTGCGGCGTGAGCGGCTTGTTGAGGTGGCGCCGGTGACGAATTTTCGGGTTTTGGGTCGGCGTGGTGCTCGTGGTTTGGGGGTTTATGGTGGGGATGTTGTGGCGTTTGGTCGTGATGTGTTTGAGTGGGTGGTGCTTCCTGTTGATGGTTCGGTGGTGAATATGCCGGTTTTGCGGAGGAATATGGAGTATCATGAGGAGCGGTTTGGGGATTGTCGGGTGGAGGTGACGACTCCGCGGGGTGAGGTGCCGATGTCGCAGGTGTTGTGTGAGTGTTTGCGTCAGGTGTTGTGGTCGGTGTTGCGTAATGGGGTGGTTGAGGTTGCGGGGGTGCCGCGGTTTGTGGCGATGTTTGATGCGCAGGGGCTTGCTTCGACGTCGGAGAAGGGGGTGGAAGAGTTGGTTGCTCATGGTGAGGTGGGGGTGAAGTGGGTTGATGGTAAGCGTCGGTTTGATCGTGAGGATTTGCTTGCAAGTGCTCGTCGGGAGCGGCAGCGTCAGCATGATGCGTATGAGCGGTTGCGGCAGTTTGATTTGGATCATCCAGAGGTATGGCAAACGTATTTCAACCCACAATATGGGAATTCGGATAGTTAAATTTTTCAATCAAAAGGTATAAGGTAAAACAATGGATGCTACAAGAGATGGCATGCGTCGTAGGGAAGGGGAAGCAATTCCTTCTATCTTTATTGATGCGAATATATTAGCGAGTAAGACTCAATTGGATTGGTTACACTATCTTACTGAGGCGAATCCAAGTATGTTTGAGTTATATACCTCGCGGCAAGTCCTTGAGGAAATGACGCGGAAGTTCATTCGTAAGGTAGATCATGTCTCTAATCCAACTGAGGAACAGAGGGAGTTTCTTAACACTAAAATTGATGAGGTTCTTGCCGGTAGAGGAACATCTTTGGATCGCAAAGAGGGGCGGACAAAAGGGGAGCAGGCGGCCATTGCTCGATTAAAGCTTCTTTCCTATACCTTTAAAAGGGAAAATATTTTTGGGGAAGACTTAAGTCAGGGAGATCGATCGGATTTTACCGGTAAAGATCCTGATGATTTCCATGTGCATAACGGGGCAATACATGCATCAGCTGAATATTTAGTGACGAATAATAAGGCTAAAGATTTTACCACCAATCCAGAAGGGGAAGACTATAAAATAATAACCCCAGATGAGTTATTTCTAATGATTGCGGAGGGGAATCCTGATTGCTTATTGCCTATCATGAAGGGGGAGCAGCATTACTGGGTTAATGTCCGCAAGGACACGAATAAAACTATGGACCAGGCGCTTCGTGATGCTGGATGCCGAAAATTTGCTGCAAAAGTCAAAGAACTGCTTCCCGAGCTTAAGCAGCAGCATCCAGAGTTATTCCCTCCTAGGAATGATGGTCTTGATCGGGGCAGCATTAGACAGGTGGAGTCCGAGCAAGAATCATCTCAGAATGAAGGTCTTGCTGGAGAGCTGATCGAAGGAGGTCCGTGGAATGGTGAAGGGCTTGATACCTCTACCACATCACAAATCTTATCAGAACATCCACAGGATAATCCCCTCACCAATTCACAGGACAATAGCAATGATCAGCCCCGTGGGTTAAGCACTTAGTTTGCTAGGGACGGCGTCGAAAAGCGCAATGCACGAGGGTGGCATAATCAAGAATGCCTACTTTACGTGATGCTTGCAGGAAAGATTTTCATCCGTCCTGAGAGGTCTGGCCACTGAGATACTTGTCACTTATCGAAATGGAAAAGAGGCAGGTCATAACAAGTTCACTATGATCAAACACAGAAATATTGCTCTCATTATGGGTAAATGATGCCTCAACGGCTTACCGATAATGGGGGTAAGGGATTCCCTTAAGAAAAACTTCTTGTAATAATCCAATTTGTTGGAAATACTTGTTTGAACTCAGAAACGGAGAAGACAATGCAGACACATGTTCGTTCAGTAGCGATTGTGACGTGGCTACTGACATCATTGTCACTCCTTGCTGAGATTATTCATTCCAATATTCATCATCGGTTCAGTAGTTGGGGGGAATTGCGCTATGTGCCCCGGTTGGTTTGATAATCTTCCACAAGAAGATGATGCAGAGGACGCTATATCAGGAGTCGATTCTGACAACGCATCGAAAGAATCTACCGAAGATAAAACCAATGCCAACGAGGAAAAAGACGCCTCATCGAGCAAGAATTCCTCCAAGAAGTCTCCAGCGCTCTCCTCTCAGCTATCAAGAGGCTTAGTAATAGGTGCTGTCCTCGTGTTAGTGCTAGGCAGTGCATATTTTGTGGTGAAGAAATCCTCAAATGCTGATGCCGTGACAGCACAACCAACATCGTCAATAGCACCCAAACCAACATCGACCACAACCACCACAACTTCTACCGTGGTAGAACGATGCCCTGGGCAACCAAAAGCGTCGACAAAAACACCCCAAGGTGCATTCATAGCATTTCAACAAGCATACTTTGCCGGCGATACCAAGGCCTTATCCAAAACTGTTGAGTCGTCAAGCTACCTAGCAAATGTTGACTGGCCGACACTTGCAAAAGACGTCATCGGATCGGAATTTTGTGTGAAAATCACCGATGTTACCAATGGAGTTATTGATGCCAGCACAACAGTTCGCACCCCCAAAGGGGAAGAACTTTTATTTATACAATTAGTACACACAATAAAAGAAGGTAATAATTACAAGATTTCCAGTATAGAAGACAAACCGGTCTCAGATGACACCGATGCCTAAATAATACGGAATACATACAGAAGTTGGAGTTCATACCATGAAATTCTCAGGAGTGATAGCGGTTGCGGTTTTAGCTGCGTCATCGTGGGTAGCTTTACCCGCTATCGCTCAAGAAAACACATCTCAGCAATGCCCAAAAATGCAATTCATTGTGGTTAAGTCCACCCAGGATTCCACAACTGACACCAATAGCGATCAGGGATTTTTAGGGGAAGTCGTTTCTCCGGTTGTGGATGCAGCCAACTCAGGGAAGAAAGTGGACAAATCTGGTGGATTTACTCAAACCCAACCATCATCCACACAGCCCTCCCCGTCTCAGGGGATAGCCAGTGCTGCACCTACCACAGGTACAACAGGGGCGAAAAGCGCAGATTCCTGGAAACCCAATGTTTGGGGTAATACGTCCACAACAACTGCGGCGCCATCCAGCGCTGAAACCCAAGCCCCGCATGCCGATGGAAAGAATACGACCGAAGCAAAACCAACAGGCACAAATACTGCGACTACAGCAAGTAAAACAACAACTAGTGCCTCAAATTCGGAATCGCCATCAATCGGCAGAACATATGTCAATATTGATGGAGTACGTTCTGGTGCTTTTATTCCCGGTGTGCACTCGGAAAAAGACCAGTCATGGCGGGAAAAACTAGAGGCAAATAAAAAACAAGTCAACGCAGTTGCCAAACAAGTCATCGAACGTTGCCCCGACACAAAAGTTGCCTTTATCGGGCAAGATGATGGTGCCGCGGTCGTTTCCGAGATTGCAAGGGATATTGGTGCAGGTAAAGGAGAGATTTCGGCAGATCAAGTAAGCGGAGTTGCTACCTTTGCCGATCCGACTCGAAGTGAAAACCAACCTACGGTTGCATCAGGGGCAGATAAACCAGCTGCACGACCAGGAACAACTGGAACAAACACCAATAAATTGGACTCAATGAATGCTCAAACCGCCGAGGGTGCCGGTGTGGTTACCGTTGCAGAACAGTCAACTCCTGGTGGGTATGGGAAGCTATCTGATCGCACCGTTTCTTGGTGCGTTGATGGTGATGTTCGTTGCGGTGTGAAAAAGGCTGCCCCATTAACCCGACTAGTGGAAGCATCGAATAAAAACATCAACTTTGAGCGTGATCCCCAAGGGAGCGTACGTTATGTTGCTGATGTGCTAGGCCCGGCAGTTGCACTAGCTGGGGTTGAATCTCTTGCAAAAGATCTGGACTTTGGATCGAATGGGTTCACCTTCAAGCGCGCACAATCATCTGATGAAACTTTAATCGGTCGCATCACTGAGAATACCGAATCCGACAGCGTTAAAAACCAAACCGATACCGAGCGTCGACTGGTTGCCTCTGGTCAACAACTAGGTGGCATGGCTTTAGCAGCCGGTATTACGGTGGCTAAGAAGGTCCTTACCCCGTCAAATATCGCACAGATTGCCGCGGCTGCCACGTTGGATCCGATGGCCGGTGCCACAGTAGCGGGCGTCAAAATCATTGAGGCATCGACCGATTTATTCACACCCCAAACAGCAACTACCGGTGCAGTACGACTACTGGATGAGGCAACAGCTTCCGGCGTAGAAGTCCCCGAAGTTGCTGAGGCTGCTGTGACCACGGTGGTATCAGAATCAGTTGGACAAGCAGCATATAAGAATCAAGTGGTGACGGATTCCGGGCAAACGCCAGCTTCGGCAACGACACGATGGTTATCAGCAATGGCAGCTGATGAACTGGGACAGGCTGCGTCCCCCGAGTTAGTTGCGGCCTCAAATAACACAACAACCTCGCAAAAAGGTGCCACATTTGACCGAGCGGCTTCAAAAACCGCCATGGAATCCTTGAAGACAACAAATTCAGCAAAGGCGTCAGATTCAGCGGGATAAAGAAGAAATAGCAAAGCCGGATTATACGATAATGGGATTGGTGGTGTTATATGACACTCATGGTGATGAAAAAACAGGTTGCTGAAAAAGGCAAAGATTCTCGTACGAACATGACTAATGATGTTCATCAAGTGCATTTGCCGCGGGCAATGAAGCTCAATAAAGAATTTCTATTGCCCCAAGCCTCACAATCACTATGGGATTCCACACCGATCGAAGGTGAACCACTGTCATATTCTCCGGCATTCTGGTTTGTTAGTGCCCATGGTGGGGCGGGCAGCTCCACCATGGCCGCAATGCTGGCTCCCGGTGGTGATGCTGGTAGAGTATGGCCAGTGCATGATGAACATCCATTATGCGTCATATGCACAAAAGCAACGATTCCCGCATTGGAACGCACACATCACGTATTGCTTCAAGGACTACGTGAAATCGAGGCAATAACAGTTTTAGGGGTAGTTGTTATTAATGAGATACCAGGAAAAATACCACTGCCCATTGTCCATAAACTGGAAGTGCTGGAACCATTAGCCAAATTATGGCGGGTGGATTATATTCCCAGTCTTCGGTTGACATTACCAGGAGAATTGGCATCTTGGAGTCCCGGGGATGAAATCGATCTTTCACGGAAAGGCCGCAAAATTCCAATCGTTGAACGAGCTCCTGCGCCTGTTGCCCAAATTGGTGAAGAAATTTTTGCAGCGGCAGCCAAAATTGTTACTGCTAAAACAAATGTTCAAACAGATTCCCAAAAGGAATCCCACGAAAATACCCAGAAAGATTCTCAAGAGAAGGAATAACCATGTTTGCTATGTTGAATGTTTCCGCAATGATGTTGATTGCCCAAATGCCTGGTCAAAATATTACGCCACAAGCACCAGCCGGTTTTGGCGAAAAGATCAATCAAGGCTTAAATTTTGCATTCTACATTGGGATAGCCATTGCAATTGCTGGTGTTATCATCGCTGGTGCAACAATGCTCATTTCTCGACGCCAAGGGTCTGGTGAAGAGGCCACTGCACTGGCAATGCGGATTGCCTTTGGCGTGATGCTGATGGGTGGCGCGACCTCCATCGTGAGTGCGTTTATCTAAAACTTATTTAGACCAAATTTCAAATCATATTGCTTTATTTAGGGAAATTCTGTATTAAATATTTATTTCCCTAAATATCTCAAGCAATATGAACTTTTTGAAATAAAGCTAGGTTTTATATGACGCATATTGTAGCTACCCCGTCAGTTTCACCATCACCAGCAACGTCGAGGTCGCCATCACCATCAAGATCAACATCCCCTTCCAGGTCGGCGGCTCCATCCACATCAAAATCGGAATCCAAAACAGAGTCATCGGAGACTTCGGTAACTCGTCCAACCATAGAGGTTGTTAATCCACCTGCTGCTCCATGGACGCCACCATCATCGGTGACAAATGAGGTCATGACATGGATGGGATACGTCATGTATGTGACTTTGGCGTTGTCAATTATATCAATGATAACTTTCTCCGCAATGATGATTTTGGATCGTAATCGAGGTGAATCGGTCTCTGCGACAGCACCCCATGTTATGGCTATTCGCATCTGTCTGGGTGTGATGATTATTTCTTCCGCGGGTTCTCTAGCCGCATATTTTGCCTAAGATTTTAAACACAAAGAGGTATGTCATGAAAAAGAAAGTGTTCATTGTAATGATGACTGCAATAGCATTGCTCACTGCATGTGGTCATGATGATGAGCCAGCACCTGCAAATGATAATGCTGCAGTTGAAGCAGCATTGACAACCTCACCATCATTGACCTGGCAAATAGGTCCTGCTGGCTTATCCCAACCGATTAGTAAAGATGCAGGACCTTTTGAAATGTCGCCAGTCCCGCACGGGTTTTCCCAACCTCCTCACGGCGCCTTGCTAGCAGCAATGACCGCTCAAATATGGATGGCTGGCGCGGACGACGAAAATTGGCCCAAAGTTGCGGAATATTTGTTAGAACCTGGGGTAGGGCGCGACCAATGGGCGCAATCTCGGGCCTTGGTGAGCGTTAAGGGGATAGTTCAGAATCCGGCTCATTTCGTGGGTTTTAAATTTAGCAAATATAACGATAAAGAAGCCTTAGTAGTATTGGCAGCAAAATGGAGTGATGGAATGTTGACGGCGTATCCGGTGCAGTTATCTTTTGCCACTGGCCAATGGCGAGTAGTGATTCCCCCACAGGACCAGGCTCCAGACTTGGAAAAAATTACCGAGGAACAATTAAAAGATTTTGTGACGCTGCCAAAAGGATAAAATGGGGCATTAATGGCTAAATTATTTGTGTGGTTAATTTAATTATCGAGGGGATTGTTGAATTCTTTAGTAAGTGTTTAATACTGGAAAATAGAGAGGTTATACGGTCATGAAGAAATCTACTTTAATACAAACTATTGGTGCGGTTATTATTGTCATTTTACTGCTTGTAGTGGCATTCCTCTTGGGAAAAGGGTCTTCGAATACTGCTACAGAACAGGCAGCCGAAAATGCCACCAAGAGTGAGGCGGCAGCAACGACGGAAACGACGGCGGCCACAACAACAGAAACTTCTACAACAACAAGAGACAACAATAACGATGGAGTTACTACTTATACCACCGATTTTTGGGGACGGCCTGTAGCCCATAATGGTGAGACTGGTAAGCCGTTAGGAAAACTAGCACCAAAAGGCGATCGTTGTAAGATTAATCCGGAAATCATCATCCAGGACTCGTATAACGGTATTAATACACTATGGTCCAAAAATGATGGGGCATCAAAGATAACTGAAGGTATTCCCACGACATATGCACGCACGGCCACGGGGGCAGCGTTAGCCGGGTGGAATTATCGAATTTTCCTTTTTGCTGGTGGTAGTCTCACCCCAGCAGCAGCTAAACACATTGAATTTGGGGATAGCCCAAACATGCGTACTCTGCGAAAAGAAATGTCAGATCCTAACATGGATCGATCGGAATTATATACAATAACTCTTGTTCCTGAGGCAGTTCGCGTGTTGTCCTGCAAAGAAGATTACATGGTCATTGAAATGGCTCACAAATATTTTGGTGACGAAAATGGCAAATTTCCTTATGACAAGTGGGACATTATGAGATTTTCCATGATGTGGCGGGACGGTGATTGGGTTTATGATTTTGAATCATTAAAAGCTAGCGGTGAAATTATCACCAATATTGATGGGTGGACTCGATGGCAATTCTGATTCGAAATGTGTTCACTGCATTACTATCGGCATTAATAATAGTGTTTCTTGGTAGTGGTGTTGCATCGGCTGATCCTGCGGATGAATCTAATGAATTCCAGAAAGCCTACCAGAAATGTCGGGGGGATTCGGCAGAAGGTAATGATCCTCCTCGGAAGGTTGATGAACAATCACCAGGCACAATGGCCGATAAAATAAAACAGACTCTTTGTGTAGACAGCTCAGCGATAAAGCATCCTGGCGGGGCAGTAGAAACCGCGGTAGAGAAGAAAGCCTCACAATATTGGAAAGATCCAGTTGGTAAGTTAGCCAAGGCGATCAAAGAAGGCAATACAGAACTTTTGCAATTGGTGATGACCTTTTGGATGGGGTTTGAGGTTTTGCCTTCAAAAGACCTGTCTGCCAACATTACCGGTGTTAAATACATTGTGTGGGGCGTCGCAGGATTTGCGTTAATCGCATCATTCTTAGTAGGCGGGGCACGTTTAGCTGCTGCACGTCGTACCGGCCTGCAAGAAGGGGTGGAAGAAATCGGACTTAATGTAGGCAGGTGGTTAATTTTCTCCCTGTGCATCCCCATAGTGGTTCCCGGTGCTCTTGCCGCTTCTGATCAGCTATCTTCGGCAATCATGAATCAATTTGGCGTAAAATCGGCAGAATCTTTTATCCAAATTGCGAGCTTTAATGATAGCGAACTTGGTCCGATTGTTACATTGGTTCTTTTAATCGTATGTATTGCTGGATCATTAATGCAAATACTAGCATTAATTGTTCGAGTACTTATCTTGCCCATTGCGGCTGGTCTTGCGCCATTATTTGCCGCGCTTTCATTTACCGAAACCGGCCGTAATGGGTTACACCATCTGGTTGGTTATATGATTGCCGCGGTAGCTTTCAAACCAGTGTGTGCGTTGTTATATGCGGTGGTGATATGGAACGTTTCCCGTCCCGGATCAGGGGATACTGTGGTCGGTGCGGTGATAAACACCACCATGATTGCGCTTTCCGGTCTTATTGCCCCTTCACTAACAAGAATGGTCGTTCCCATGGTGTCTCAAGCAGGCGGTATGGGTGGCGGCGCATTATTATCAAGTGCCGCATCAGCCACAGGGGCGGTACTGGGTGGCATGGGCCCCATGTCTGCTGGGGGTCTTGCTGGCGGACTTGGTAGTGGGCTCGGCGCAATGGGTGGTGCTGGTGCTCATGGGATGCCAGGCATGTCAGGTGGTGCTGGTTTCGGTTCTCCCCTTACTGTTGGTAGTGGCGGAGGAAGTTTCCGAGGAGGGGGCAGTAGGGCGAGCGGCGATTCCGTTCCTGCCGGTTCTGGTGGTAGTTCTGGTTCTGGTGGCGCTGGCGGTGCTGGCGGAGCTCGTTTTAGCAAGGTTTCGACAGCAGCCGTACCTACAGGTGCCGGGGGTGGTGGCGGATCCGGCAGGATGAATAATGGGGCTAGGGCTAATGGTGTGCAGCCATCACGGTTTAAGCGCGCATCGGCGGCGGGGAGCCTTCCTCAAGGGGTACATAATTATCCTGGTGGTCAATTACCTGGAAGTTCCGGCAGTGGGACACCAGCACTTCGGAATCTTGGCACTATGGCATCACGTGCCGGAAACGCTGTCAAAACAACTGAATCTATGTTTGAAGGGTCGTTGGGTTATCCAGGTCAAGTTCATCGATAATTTCCCCGAAGAATACACAATAATGGAAGGTCCAACATGATAGAGGAACAGGAAGCTCCAATCCAGTATGCATTGGGCGAACCGGCTCGTCGTACCGGTTTGGCGGGCTTATCTATGCGGGCTACGGTAGTTCTTGCATGTGGCTTTGGTGCATTTCTATTATTTCAGTTAATGGGATTAGGAAGATACGCTTTTACAGTGGTTATTCCCCTAACCTTTGCTGTCACTGCGATTATTTCCATTCGTGTTACTGGTAGGTCATTGGCTCAATACGTGCAAATGATGTGGCAGGACTATCGTCGCAGGAGTACTGGTGCGCATATTTATGTGTCTGGTGGGCTTTCCCGAGTCCCCGGCGGTCGACGTCGATTGCCGGGATTATTAGCACGTACCGAAACAAAAGTGGGGTTTGATTCTCTTGGACGAGAATTTGTTGCGGTTCTTGATCGACCTCGACGTGAAGCAACTGTTATTCTGGACATAATTTTTACTGGGCAAACCGCTATGACACAAGCGGAACGAAATGCTATGACCGCGGATTGGTCACGGTGGCTTGCGCAATTGTCGCTATCTGGTGATATTGAACAAATAGTTGTGGTTGTAGCCACTAGGCCTGGTTCCGGCTCATTGGTAACCAATGAGGTTGCGGACATTATTGCTGATGGCGCACCAGAGATCGCACGCCGCGTGGTGTTAGAAGCAGCAGCAGTAATTTCAGTGGCTCGTCCTGAGGTGCTAGGGCACATTGCTATTACCGTGAAATATGATTCTACTAGCATTAAAGACGACAGTTTCCTCAACCAATTGGGCACCAGGATTCCTGGGTGGGCTAGTACATTACAGTGGGCAGGGATGATGGCAACACCATTATCTTGTGATGGGTTAGTTTCTCGGATTCATTCATTTTATAATCCTGCTTCCGAGCCAGATTTTGAACGATTAATGCTTGATGGTGTTGGACACGGATTAGAATGGGCAGATGCTGGTCCGTCTGTAGCAGAGACCTTGGCGGGATGTTACAAACATGATGGTGTACAGTCTGTGACTTGGGAAATGCGAGAAGCACCTCGCTCAACTTTTGAAGATACGTTATTGCAGAGCCTTATTGTGCCGCATGACCGTGTGGTGCGAAAACGAGTGGCTCTATGTTATCGACCATTTGAAGCTGGTGTGGGTGCCTCCCGGGTAGAAGCAGAGCACCGAGACGCCATGGTGGCAGCGAACTCTTCAAAGAAGATTACATCGGCAACAGCGGAGATCCGGCTAGAACATACAGAGGCGGCTCGCCGAGCTCAAGCCCGTGGTGCACAATTAGGGCGCTTCTCACTATTTGTTACCGCCACAGTGGGGCAAGATGAAGATCTCCTCCGAGTGGTGCACGATGTGGAGCAATTAGGTGCGGGGTCTTCTATTAGGTTACGGCCAATGCGCTATCAACAAGATGTTGGTTTCCAAATTACCTGTGGGGTAGGTCAGGTTCCATGGCGGAAACAGTCCACATCATCAGTAGCATCAACCTCAAGTTAGGTAAAAGGTATACTTCATATGTTTGGAATCTTCTCCCGCCGTGATGTGCGAGTACAGGCCGCGGTTACTCAAGGAATGCAGCTCAAAACTATTCGTGATACCGGTGGTTATGAATTCGGAGTTATTTGGGAACCAACACTCAGGCAGGGGTCAGTGCTTTTAAAAGGGGAAGAATCATTTACTCTTGCTGATATCGCCATGTGGCGGGATCTCATCTGCACGATTGAAGGAGTGCAGGTCATAGCAACTATTTGGTCCGCGCACTCCAATATCGAAACCCATATTCCACGGATGCTAGTAACGTTTGATGCTGGTGGCCGAAAATGCGATGATTTTTTAACATGGTTGGCTAAACGATTGGTGTATGTATATTCCCCCGACCAAATGGAATTAATGTGGTGGCCCCAGGAAGCCGAAAAAGTCAAAGAATACGCTTCTGCACTATGGTCCCCGGATTCTAAACCTAAATTCCCGCCCATTGCTGAGTTATTGAAAGAACGCCACTCTGCAATTCAATGCGACAGTGCGTACCGATTAGCTTTCGAGGTACTTCTTACGGCCTCAATGAGTGAGGATATCGTCCAAGAATTTGAACAATTAGTACTGTCTAGCGAGCTTCGTGATGGTGAAGAAATCCACTTTGTTGAGCTTCTCCGTCCTACAGACCCAATATATTTAGAATATCATGAGGATGCACAACGATATCGGTTGGATGGGGTTGTTGTTATTTCTTCAACATCGCATGACCAGTGTGAAGATTTTGCTACAGATCTAGTAAATTCATTATCGGCTCATGCCCGAGTGCGACTGACCCGGTTATTTGGTCGCCAACATATTGGGGTTCTTCTTGCCGGTGGATTGCCGGCATATGGGTGGCAACACAACGAAGTGTTTGTAACAAAAGAATAGGTGATCCCATGATACTTAAAGAGCCTGATGACTATGCAACATTACATGAACAGATAATTGCTGGTGATAAACCTGCCCCACGTCGGTTTTCCCTTCAGGGATATAGGTATTACCGATGGAAACAGAAGAATAATAGGTTAATGCAACGAGCCGAACAGCTGGCGAAACAGGTCGATGATGTGCCTGTAGTAGGAGAAAAACCATTATCGCCGGCTGCCATACACGGTTTTACTGGTCGTTGGTCCGGTCATGCGGCGGTGGTTTCAGGTCCGCAGGAATGGCAAACTACCACCAACCTAGGTGCCGGTTTTAATCCTAATGTTGTTGGTGCACCTGCCCCTGCCATTGGTGCTCCCCTGGGGGAACATGTGATTACTGGGTCGGAAATTTGCTGCGACCCATTAAGCTGGTTTCGAGAAGGAATTATCGCTAACCCCTCGTGTTTTGTGCTTTCCCTGCCGGGACTGGGAAAATCCACGCTAATTCGGAAAATGTTGATGGGGGATGTCGCTCAAGGGCATATTCCTATCATTGCCGGCGACATTAAAGGCGAGTATGTGGGGTTTGTGCACCAAGTTGGGGGACAAGTTATCACTGTGGGGCATGGTATGGGGACGCTTAACCCTCTTGATGTCGGTGCTTTAGGTAGGGTGATCCCACAGCTGGATGCCAAAATAACTCAATTGAAAAAGGAAAAAGACTTTGGAGCCGCTGGAGAAATAGAAAAAATGTTGCGGCAGGCGCGTGAACAAATTCATGGTCGGCAAGTGACAATGATGTCCACGCTCCTGGGGCTGGCGCGAAAAGGGCAGATTGAGGATTACGAGGTGATGCTCATTTCTATTGCCTTACGCGAAATATATGAACAGACAGATATTGATTGGGATCATCCGCCGGTATTGACCGATCTCATTGCGCATTTAGCCAAAGGCTCTGAGCAGCTAAAAGAAAAAAGTTGTACCCTTACTGATGCTGAATGGCGTGAGCTTATTATCCCATTATTGCGGTCGCTTAATGCCCTGCTAGATGGGCCAACAGGGCAAATCTTTGCCGGTGAGACTTCAACACCTATCCGTGTTGATTCTCCCGCGGTGTGTATTGATGTTTCTGCCATTGACCGCGGTGATGAGAAAATGAAAGCAGCAGTCATGATGGCCTGTTGGGCATCGGCTTTTGGCGCGATTGAAGCAGCCCATATGCTTGCCGATGCCGGGCTTGCCCCACAGCGATATTTCTCCGCCACTTTGGATGAGATGTGGCAGGTTCTATCCGCAGCTCCTGGCATGGTGTCCCATGTTGATGCTTTGACCAGGCTTAACCGTACAGATGCCACGGTTCTTAATATGATTACCCACACGTTTAAAGACCTAGAAGCCCTGAAAACTGAAGAGGATCGAAAAACCGCCATGGGGTTTATCGAGCGTGCTGGCATGGTTATTTGCGGTGGATTGCCTAACTCTGAGCTGGAAATTTTATCTTCTCGACTGGAATTTTCCTCAGCGGAATCTGGTTTAGTCATCAGCTGGTCAAAGGGCGCCCATCCAAAGCGATCACGGACAAAAGGGGCCAGGACGGTTCCGCCAGGTCGTGGTTGTTTCATGATTAAACCGTCAAAAGATGGATCACCAGGTATTCCAGTGCGTACAATTTTAACTCCTACCGAGATCGAGTATCGATTGCACGATACAAATATTCGGTTCGATGAATTCTTTAAACTTGGTACCATCTCAAAGGCATCACCGTAAGAATCGGTCAAATTTATCATGATGAAGAAGATCATTCTTGGAGTTCTTTGCGTTCTCATCCTATTCATTGTCTTCTTTACCACTGTGTTTACAGATGGCAATAATAGTTGTACGCCAACTAAATCTGATGGTGCGGTTCAATCTGGTGATTTTGCCTACCCAGTAGCCCCCGACACCCCTATTAGTAGTGGCTATGGCCCTCGTGGTGGAGGATTTCACCAAGGGGTCGATCTTGCTGCACCATTAGACTCACCAATCTATGCATTTGCTAATGGTGTTGTTATCGCGGCACGAGACACGGGTGTAGACGGGTTTGGTGGTTGGGTAGTCATTGACCATGAAATTGATGGAAAAAAGATTTCCACTGTTTACGGCCATGAAAATCCCGGTGGTATCGATGTGAAAGTGGGCGACCAGGTGAAGGCCGGGCAGAAGATTGCCAAAGTCGGTAATGCCGGTCAATCCTCTGGACCACATCTCCACTTCGAGGTTTGGGAAGGCGGACGCATTCCCGATGGTATTGGTCACTCGGTTAATCCTGAAGATGAGTGGCTGAAAAAGGCTAAGTCATCGTCAAAATCTACGGATTCCCACGATTCGGTACCACAATCAGGACCGGATGATAAGGGAGCTGAAGAAAAACCCAAGGATGAGGAATCCGCTCAGGATCTTCGGGCAAGTCAAATCGTCGCCCGTGGCGAGGAACGTAAGGAACCAGAAGAGGTCATTTTAGCTGCATTGGCTGCTGCCAAGGTGGAATCGAATATGAAAATGCTTGCCTCCCGAGCAGTGCCGGAATCAATGGAATACCCCAATGATGGAGTTGCCCCTGGTGATGCTGATAGCGTGGGATTGTTCCAAACACGTGTGAGTATTCACGGACCTACTCGTGGTGGGGTTAAGGGGCTCATGGATCCTACAACCCAAATCGACTGGTTTTACGATACCGCTCGTGGCTTGAGCGGCAAACCAGGTGAAATTGCCGCTAACGTGGAGAGGCCACGGGAAGATCTCCGCTATAAGTACGGATTACAGGAAGATTTTGCTAGGAAAAAATTTGCCCAGTTCTCTGGGCATGGGACAAGTAGCCTCGGCAGCAAATCGGCAGAAGACTGTGGTTCTTCCGGTGACGGAACCACCCCCACCAGTGAATTAGGCGAAAAAATTCTTGAAGCAGCCAGAAAACAATTTGGATTGCCGTACGTGTGGGGTGGCGGGGACTGGCACGGTCCGACACAGGGCGGTTTCGATTGTTCCGGTTTGACAATGTATGCGATTTATCAAGCATCGGATGGCAAAATTCAACTACTGCATCATACTGATGAGCAGGAAGCCCATCCGCAGATGAAAACTGTTTCGTGGGAGGAGCGTCAGCCGGGTGATTTACTCTATTTTGCTGGTTCATCTGCGGAAAATCCGGGGGAAAAGTTTCACCATGTTTCCATTTATTCTGGAGAAAAAGATGGTATAGCTATGCAGTATGAAGCTCAAACTTATGGCGTAAATTCCGGTGAATATCCGGTTCGACTGGGAGAAACAATCGTCGTGAAACGCGCAGTGCTTCCCAATTCAAATAGTGAGGAGAAAGAAGAAAAATGAGAAAACTACCAGCACATTTTTGGAAAACCATGATTGTTTTGACCGGGGTTGCGGTGTCATTGACTAGCTGTAGCCACCGTGAATCCCCTCCTCCTGCTGTAACAGAAGAACATCATGAGGGTGATCCTATGGAGCACAATGTAGGCACCAAGCCCATGGGGGCACCACCTGCGTCAGATGAGCGGAAAGATTGGCGATATCCTTATGGTGAGGCGTATAGGGATTTGGCCGGTGCCGATGCCAAAACAGTGGCGGAAACAGCACTGAAGCGGTTCTGCTCATTCACCCCTAAGGATTTAGAAGATGAAAAGGTTGTTGAGCGTCTTAATGGCGTTGTACATCCGCCATTATGGGACCAGATTACTGATGATCCAGATACAGTTGTTCCCATCGTTCCTGGGCGGACGGCGGGCCAGTGGGAGTCCACAGGTGGCAAGACCAAAGTGGAAATAATCATTTCGGGAGAACAACATCCTGCTGATACAGATGATAGTTGGTCGCGCAAGATGATATGTGTTCGTAATTGGTCAGGCTTTTCCAAACCATTTAAAGACCTATACCTCGTGGTTGTGACTAAAAAAGAAGATTCTTGGAGGTTAAGCCGCCTGGAACTCGTAGAGAGTTATATCTCCAACTAAACCGTAAGTGATTGTTACGGCCGAACCGTCTGAGTGTCTCGCAAATGGCGGTAAAACGTGACCCGCTCCACCGGTCGTTTCCGGGACACGCCATCCACCATCACCCGCAACGACTCCCCGCCGGCTTGCAACGCCCGGCCCACCAATCGGGAGCCTTCGGCAATCGAACCGTACTCGTTTTCGAACCGACCAAACAGCCCCCGGCGCGTCGGCATCACCGGGGTGTCCAACACGAACCCGGCCAACCCGGGTGCATCCATCAATGGTTGCACCCGGGCACCAAAAACCCCGGTGCGGGGAATCCGCCGACCCGACTGGTGACGAGCCAAAACATCATCATCAACAATGATTTCGGCGGTGAGTTCTCGATTCTCCCAATCCGAAACCGAAGCCCTGCCCGCCACAGCAGTGGCGGCATCATCCCGAATGAGTGGCAGCGGCCGCACCCGGCCGGAAACCGCACAATCGAACTGCTCTTCGACACTCAGATTGGCGATGCCCCAGTAGTCGGCGGTAGGGGAGTCATCATCGGTGGGGACGAATCCCACCTCCACCCACATCGTGTCGGCCCGCATCAGCCGGGTCAACACCGCCGACAAGGCCGCATCCGAGCCAACAACAACCACCCGAAGCGGGTCGCTAATAGGCTGGGGAGCATATTGTGGGGAACCCAAATGGGCCACATCGGGTTGGGCCGCGATCTCCGCCAAACTGGGGGTAGGATCCTCCGGCAGTACCTCGGCGGCCAGTGAGTCCAGAGCTTTCAATTCCTGGCGAGTGGGCACGATCCCGACGTCGATAAGCTGCATGGACGGGGGGACCGCAATATCAGTGCCGCAGCGCAGCACCACTAACCGCATTACTGGGCGAACCGAGTATCGGGGAACTTCTTATCCAGCGACTCAAAGAAACTCATGGAGGTAGCAATACCGCAGTCGAGGGATTGTTTGAGTTGTAAATCGCTGACCCCATACTCCATGTCAATGTTCAACTCGGTGCGCACCCGCACCGCACCGTCGTCATCCACCGTGACATAGGTTTTCGGCCACAGCTTATCGCGGTTCCAATCGTTGCACAGATCCACGAGGCGATCACGCATCTCGATCGGTGCGGTGACCTGCCACGCGCCCCGCACCACCAGGATTTCCCGCTTCTCACCGGTGGCCAGCAGCACAAACCCATTGCCGTCAAAGTTGATGAATACGTCACCATCATCGTCACGGTTAAACATCAGTTCTTTTGCCCGTAAATAGGCGGCGATTCGGTCGGCCGACAACGGCTGCACAACATCTTCCCCGGAGGTGGGAATGATCCGCTCCACGCGGCCGGAAATGCTGGGGTTGTTCTCGCTCTGGTCGTTTTGGTCAGTCATGTGTAGTCCTTCAAGAGTCTTGTCGTGATTCACCGTAGGGAATAAATATACCCGGTTAATTCTAGGATAATTTTCCGGCGACTGGTATTGCGCAGGTTTGGTTTAGGGGTAAGGGTTTTTTGTGAACACTTGTTCAAACGCACTTTCCTTGGCGACCTTGCCTGACTTTGAGGTTACCACTAGACCTTTCGTAGTGATATCAATCGTGGCATCGTCATTAACAATCTGAAACGTGCCGGTATCGGTGTCGCTGGAGGTCACCTCTTTGCGGTAAATTTCCGGCATATAGTCGTGCGTGTAATACAGCTTGCCGGACTCCGCGGACTCGCAAATGAGAACATGCTTTCCACCGGTCGAAATCGACGCAAACTTCCACTTGTCGCTGGCCAAACAGCCCAGCGAATCAAACCCGGTCGCTTTCAGCCCCGCATCCGACACAAGTTTGCGGTACGCCTCCTCCTCCGCCGACACCGAGGTGGTCGTGGGGGTGGTGCTGCTTGCCGACGTCGAAGTCGAAGAGGTGGTTGTTGCCGATGTTGCGCTCGTGCTTGTCGACGTCGCAACGCTTGTCGACGTTGCCGGCACCACCACCGGCGCTGGTGGGGCGGCCGCCTGGGTGCGGTGCTGCATCAATAACACCACCACGACGGCGGCCAAGGCCACAATGGTGAGAATCAGAAAAATAATCACCGCAATGAGCACACCCCGGCCGCGGCGTTTCTTCTTCGGCGAAGGCGGGGGTGTGGGTGGGGCTATCGGCTCAACCGGGGTGGTGGGTTCGGGTGGCGGCTGCGACTGTTGCGATTGTTGATAGTGGGCATGAATCACCGACTCATCAATCTGGCCGAACTCGGCGGTCGGGGGCGTGGATTCCACCGGCTGAACTGGGGGAATCCGACCATCATTGCCATATCGACCGTAGCGGCTATAAATATCGTCGTAAATGTTTTTAGGCTTATCTCTGTCATCAGACATCTATCAACATCTCTCATGAAATACTCTGCTACTACTTATGCAGGCTACTGCATTTTCTGGTTTGCCCGTCGAAAAGCAGGTGGAGAACGTGCCAAGCAAGGTAGAATGATGCAACGTCTTCACTGGATATAAGTTAAGGACGTGTTACTTTCATGGCAGCAATTGTCATTGTCGGTGCCCAATGGGGCGACGAGGGTAAAGGGAAAGCCACCGACATCCTCGGCGGCCTAGTCGACTATGTGGTCAAACCCAACGGTGGCAATAACGCCGGGCACACGGTGGTTGTCGGCGGCGAAAAATACGAGCTCAAACTGCTTCCCGCCGGCGTGCTCTCCGAAAACGCCACCCCCATTCTCGGCAACGGTGTGGTCATTAATCTCGAAGCCTTGTTCGCCGAAATTGATGGGCTCACCAGCCGTGGTGCCGACGCCTCCCGGCTGCGGATCTCCGCCAACGCCCACCTGGTCGCCCCCTACCATCAGGTACTCGACCGGGTGCAGGAACGATTCCTCGGCAAACGCGCCATTGGCACCACCGGCCGCGGCATTGGGCCCGCCTACGCGGACAAAGTATCCCGCGTGGGCATCCGGGTCCAAGACATTTTCGACGAATCCATTCTGCGGCAAAAAATCGAATCCGCCCTGGACGTGAAAAACCAAATCCTGGTGAAACTCTATAACCGGCAGGCCATCGACGTGGAAGAAACCGTACAATACTTCCTCGGTTACGCCGACCGGCTGCGCCCCATGGTCATCGACGCGGAACTCGTGCTCAACCAGGCCCTGGACGCCGGGAAACACGTGCTCATGGAGGGGGGGCAGGCCACCATGCTCGACGTGGACCACGGCACCTACCCCTTTGTGACCTCCTCCAACCCGACCGCCGGCGGCGCCTGCGTCGGCTCCGGGGTGGGGCCCACCCGCATCACCAGCTCCCTCGGGATCATGAAGGCCTACACCACCCGGGTGGGGGCCGGCCCATTCCCCACCGAACTCTTTGATAAATGGGGCGAATTCTTGCAAGCCACCGGCGGGGAAATCGGGGTGAACACCGGGCGGAAACGCCGCTGCGGCTGGTACGACTCGGTCATTGCTCGCTACGCCTCCCGGGTCAATGGGTTCACCGACCTCTTCCTCACCAAACTGGACGTGCTCACCGGCATTGGGGAAATCCCCATCTGCGTGGCCTACGACGTGGACGGAGTGCGGCACGACGAGATGCCGCTCACCCAATCGGAATTCCACCACGCCGTGCCCATCTACGAAACCATGCCCGCCTGGGACGAAGACATCACCGGGTGCCGCAGCTTCGCGGACCTGCCGCAAAAAGCCCAAGACTACGTGCGGCGTCTCGAAGAGCTCTCCGGGTGCCGAATCTCCTACATTGGGGTCGGGCCGGGGCGGGACCAAACAATCGTGCTTCACGACGTCATGGCCTAACCGATTCGCGCGCCGGCCAGGGCAGGGCGTCTGGCAGGGCGTCTTGCCGGGACATTCGACCGGGATCTGGTCGCACTTATCCTACATTAAGCAGCAATTCTGCTGAATTACCTGGGGTGATTCCGGGGGCGAATGGGGTAACCGCTAGGAAAAACCCACGCGGAAAGCTTAAAATTGCAATCAAATATTCAGCTGACTGTAAGAGTGTGGGATTGTGGTTTTAGAAAAGCTTTCCTTAGACCCGGTCATCGTGGGGACCCTATCGGTGGTGGCCGTCGCCGTGCTATGGCTCATGGGGGTGCGCGGTGCCGACCTGGCCGCTGCCGGTATCCTCATTGTGGGGGTGATGACCCTCTTCGGCGATCGTTATCCTGTCATGCGAGTCGCGGTCCTGGTCGGATCCGTCGTCGTATTCATAGCAATCATGACCGGGGTCATTCCCAAGACAGTTCCGCCGCTCATACTGTTATCCGCGGTGCTGCCCTGCGTGGTATTGGTATATTCGCGGCCAATCTATTCGAACGAGGATACGGAATCGGCCGACGATATGGAGGAGGCAATTTGGTAAGAACCAGGAAAACATCGCCAAGCAAAAGCTAGAATAGCATGTATGTATACTCCGCAAACGATTGGGACACCACTCACCCAGGGAGCCCTGCGCGTCATGCTATTAGGGTCGGGGGAGCTGGGGAAAGAGGTGGCAATAGCCTTTCAACGACTTGGCGTCGAAGTGCATGCAGTCGACCGATACGAAAACGCCCCCGCCCACCAAGTCGCCCACTTCGCCTACAAAGTTGACCTGACCGACGGAAAAGCCGTTGCGGAGCTTGTGGACTATATTGACCCACATTTCATTGTGCCCGAAATCGAAGAAATCGCCACCGCCACCCTGGTGGAACTAGAAGATTCCGGGCGCACCGTCGTCCCCACCGCCCGAGCCACCCGACTCACAATGAATCGCCAACGCATTCGAAAACTAGCGGCCGTGGAACTGGGGTTGCCCGTCGCCGCCTACTGGTTTGCCGACGATTTCGACGATTTCCGGGCCGCCATCCGGCATGCCGGTTTTCCCTGCATAGTCAAACCCATCATGAGCACCTCTGGTAGAGGACAAACCGTAGTCCGCAGTGAAGATGACGTGCTACTGGCCTGGGAGACCGCCCAAACCGGGGGTCGGCTCGAACGGGTAATCGTCGAACGCTTTATCGACTTCGACTTCGAAATCACCCTCCTGGTGGTGCGCTCCATCGACCCTACCACCGGCGAACTCGCCACCTGGTTCTGCGAACCCATCGGCCACCGCCAAGACGCCAGCGGCTATGTGGAATCCTGGCAGCCCATGCCCCTCTCACCCGCCGCCCTCGACTCAGCCAGGTCCATCGCCGCCCGCATCACCAACGCCCTCGGCGGCCGCGGCGTATTCGGCGTGGAACTCTTTATCTCCGGGGACGAAGTGTACTTCTCCGAAGTATCCCCCCACCCCCACGACACCGGCATGGTGACATTAAGCACCCAACGGGTCGACGAATTCGCCCTCCACGCGCGGGCAATCCTCGGGCTTCCCATCGACGTGACCTGCATTTCTCCCGGCGCCTCGGCGGTCATCCATGGTGGCACCGACGCGACCGGCCCCCACTACAGTGGGTTGGCGTCGGCGCTCGCGGTGCCGGAAACCGACGTGCGGCTCTTCGGCAAGCCCGAATCGTTCGCCATGCGACGCATGGGGGTGGCGATCTCGACGGCGGAAGACGTGGTCACAGCCCGGAAGCGGGCCACCGAAGCGGCCAGCTACGTGCACGTGTCCGGCCGGCCCGTGGACCGATCCGTCCCCTCCTAGTCGCGGCTTTGGTGGCGGGCGTGGACCACCATGTCCTCCCACTCCACAATCTTCTTCCGCTCCCGGCCCTCGGGGGCGCCCAACTCCCGCTCCGCGTTATCCAGGCGATGCCACCCCGCCCACGTGGTGTAGTCCACATCGTGGTCGGTGAGGTAGGTGATGATATCCGACGGGTCGGGGTGTAGCGGTTCCGGCAGGTTGCCGGCATCATAGTCGGCCAGGAGCATTTCGATCGTTTCCTTGGCGTCGGATTTGGTGTTGCCGATGAGTCCGACCGGGCCGCGCTTGATCCACCCGGTGGCATACAGGCCGGGGATGGGGTTGCCGGAGTCGTCGAGAACGTGGCCGCCATCATTGGGTATAACGGCCTTGGCTTGGTCGAATGGGACATCTGGGACTGGATCCGACCGGTAGCCGACCGCCCGGTACACTGCCTGGACCGGCCATTCGGTGAACTTGCCGGTGCCGGTGACATTGCCGGTGCCGTCTAGTTCCATGCGTTCGGTGCGGAGTCCAACAACGTTGCCGTCCTCGCCGAGGATTTCGACTGGGCTCTCCAGGAAGTGGATGGTGAGTTTGTGGGGTGCGCCCTTGGGGTCGCGCATGGCGTATTGTTCCAGGGTTTGGCACACCAAATCTTGGGATTTTGAGGCGCGGCGGGCGTTGATGCTGGCTTCGTCGTAGTCGATGTCTTCCGGGTTGACGATGACTTCGATGGTGCGTGAGTGGTCGAGTTCTTTGAGTTCGAGTGGGGTGAATTTGGCTTGTGCTGGTCCGCGTCGTCCGAAGATGTGGATGTGGGTGG
>ERZ772917.414-NODE-414-length-30912-cov-6.528989_pt1 | contig 30912 bp, 28 predicted proteins | sample MGYA00511187_ERZ772917 | MGnify/ENA primary metagenome ERZ772917 (study PRJEB29015, sample SAMEA2737925) | human oral metagenome | biome: human oral; feature: human-associated habitat; material: dental | place: China | collected 2012 ...
TGAACGCGATGAGCAAACGCGTAGAGAGCTGGATCCACACCGATCACGAGACCGATATCGCCAAGCTTGAGGAGAAGGTCGAGCCAGAGGTCGCGCAGGAGGTTTTCGAGCTGGATCGATGCATCGAGTGCGGCATCTGCGTGGCGAGCTGCGGCACCGCGATAATGCGAAAGGATTTCATCGGCGCCGTCGGTATCAACCGTATAGCGCGCTTTCAGATCGATGCGCTGGATAAACGCAGCGACGAGGATTTTTACGAGCTAATCGGCGATGATGACGGAGTATTCGGCTGTATGACGCTGCTAGGCTGCGAGGATAACTGCCCTAAGCACCTTCCGCTTCAAAGCAAAATCGCCTATATCCGCCGCAAGCTTGCCGCTCAGGGCAAATGCGGCTGCGGCAAATAAAATTTAAGCGGGACCCCGCTTTCATCTCGCAAATTTGCGCCCTTTGCGAATTTGCGAGATTTTAAAATTCTACATCGCAAGCTATTTTAAATTTCATAGATTATGAGAACGGCTATACATAAATTTAGTTTATATTAAGACGCAAAGTGATAGTATCTCGCAAATTTATAACGCGGACGAGCATCTGTTAAAAGAGCGCGCAAGCGGAAGCAAAGGAGGCGATCATGGATATCGAAAGATTGCAAAAAAGCGACGACGATATAGTGGATATTATCTACGAAGGCGGAAAGCTGCTTGAATATTTCAAAGATTTGACGCAGGAAGATCCAAAATTTAGATCATATTTTTCAGATTTCGCTATGGCGGGACTGCAGATATTTCGTCTTCACGAAAAATTGCACCAAGATTTTTCGGAGCTGAAAAACTGCAAAAAAGATGAATATAGAAAATGATCAAAAAGGAGCAGACATGGCTATAAAACCGGAAGAGATGCTTAAAAAGAGCGATGAAATCATGCTCCGATTTATCCGTAAAATAGACGCTTCGATCGAGGATTTTGCGGATATGTCGAAGGATGATGCGAAGTTTAAGGAGTACTGCTTAGAGCTTCAAGACGCTAAGGAAAAATTTCTTGAAATTCAAAAAAGACTGCATAGCGAATTTACTAGCCCTTCAGGCCAAAATAACTGCTAAATTTAACGACGTTTAGGCCGCGCCGATTAAATTTTAATTGCTTGAAGGCTTTGTCGTAATTTAAAATTTTATGGCAAAGCCGCTCTTCTGTGATGATCCAACACGCTCAAGGATATTTTCAAAATACGAATTGCGCTTAATTTGCACTATTCGTCGCAGCCTATGCATGAAATTTTAAATTTATCGCGGCCCATAAATGCCCCAAACGCGATCCGCGCCCGATTTACTCACGCCCGCTAAAATTTGAACCTAAAATTCTAAACGACGGGTTTTAATTTACCATAAAATACTACCGACAAAATTTCACGCCTTACCTTCTTAAATCTCGCCCTGCGAATTCCGCCCAAGCGAAATTGCCTTGTGAAATTCCGCCCGTTTATATTCGGCTAAGCTCACACTCGATAGTATTTGTCATTTTATTTGCGGAGGTTGCTTTGAAGGAGATAAAATCCAAGCTCATCATAGCGTGCTTGGTTGTTTCGGCGGGCGTATTTTGCCTAATCGCAGGCGGTGCACTTATGGATAGATCCGAAACTCAGCCCGCGCAAAATTCCACGGCGAGCCGCGTCGCGACCTTCGGCAACTCCTACGATCGGCCGCTAACGGATGAGGATCGCGCTGCACGAGCGAGGTACTGGCACGAAAGGCTGGGCGCCGAGTTAGATTTAGACGAGCGCGTAGTGCAGGGCGATGAGCGAATGGAGTATTTCCGCAAGCTTTTGCACTCCAAGGACACTGCGCGTATTTTAGCATTTATGCAAGAGCAGCGCATTACTGCGGGCGATCCGCTGCATTTTGGCATAACGGCGATAATGTATTCCAGTTTTTACAACGATGCAAACACCACCGAGGAGCTGATCTATCACGGAGCGGATATCAACCGCACGGACGATTTTTCTCATTCGGCGCTGAGCTATGCTATCGAAAATAACTCTACCGCCGCCGTGGAAGTTCTACTTAAGCATGGAGCTAGCTTTTCTAGCGTTAAATATGTTCGTACGCGGCTTGTAACCCCGGGATACCGCGATTCCTATTTGGTCGCCGATACTAGCGATGCACAGGTAAGGGCATATTACGGAACGCCTAAAAGCGAGGGTATTAGCGCGGTATCTGATCCGCTCTATTACGCCGTGGCGGGTGGATTTTTGCAGATGACGGAGCTTATGCTTAGCAGCGGCGTAAGACCTGAGATTACCGCTTGGACGGACGATTATTGTATCGCTTACACCTTCAAACCTCGCAAGGATGAGCGGCAGCCGAACTGCTCCATATATCAGATGCTACCGCAGCGATATGACGCAAGTATGCTAAATTTGCTGCTTAAATACGATTTGGTCGGGCTTCCGGACGATGAGCGTATCCAAAAACAATACGATGATTGCCGCAATGATTTGTATTTGTTGAAAGAGCATAATAAAAGATACCTAGAGCATATGGATAATTATTGTTACGATGAGATTATTTTGAACCAGACCTTATTAGGTAGTTTTAATTATGATATGGTTAGGTTTGATATGACGGAGCAACCAAAGGATTGGGAAAAGAGTGCAATGATGTTCAACGCAGGTTCGCTGCCCGATCTTAATAGATGCGGCTCGGTAACGCCGAATACGGCGCTGCTGGGTATCTACGATACGCTTATAAAGCGCTATTCTGCGATCTGCGGCGATGAGCTTAATGGCGTGGGCGGCTTTGATCTGGATAAATTTTTTAGATATTTGCACTTAGAAGGCTTGGAATTTAATCTTAAAATAGAGTATGAGGGCAAGGTGATAGAGGTGGAGGAGTATGATAAAATTTTAAGGCGCGATGCGTCTAAGCAGCTAGAGCAAGCGGGATCCAAGGCTGCGGATACCGCGTCCGCCCATGAGTAAATTCTATAAAATTTACAGACGCGATTATCGGCTTCGCGGTTGCTATGTATCTTGCAAAATTCTATAAATTACGCCGATTTAAAATTTGCGTCGTTTTGCTTTATAAAATGCATGGAATTTTGTCGCCATGACGCAAGCGGTTTACAAAATTCCGGCACGTATGTAAATTTTAAAAATTCCGAGAGTTGCAGCGCATTAAATCATATAAATTTAGGCGCTAAAACTCTCCTGATATAGACCCCCGCGAAATTCGCCGCTTAAAATTTCGCGCTACAAATTCTTAAATTCTATCTCCAGCTGCTTGCGCCAGTCTTGCAGTGCGCACTTTGCGTCCGCGGCGTATTTTTCGATAAGAGCGTCCGTTTTATTTAGAAACTCAAATAGCTTACCCTCCCACACGGCGGGGTTTAGGTTGCTTTGATGCATCGTTTTTATATAAACCAGCTCCTTGCTAAGAGCCTCAAGCTCGTCTAGATAGCTCTCGCGAGCGCTTTCATTGCGCAGTTCAAGCCGCTTTAGATCTCGTAGTTTGCCCTCCAAAATATCGCAAAATTTCATATACCTTTGCGAGCTAAGCTCGGGATCCGCGGCGTCTGCGCGCGCGGAAGCCTTTTGGACCTGAAAATACACGAGCGCGCCCACCGCAAGGGCGACTGCGAACATCAAAGCGAAATTAGCCATTTTTTCTCCTTAAGCCGTCCAAGCCCACGACCGCGAGCCCGAACCAAATTAGCGAAAAGCTTAAAATTTTGTAAGTCTCAAGCTCCTCGCCGTAGATAAATACGGCGATCAGCATGCTCATGCTAGGGCTGATGTACTGCATAAAGCCGATCGTGGATAACGGCAGATACTGCGTGCTTACGGCGAAGGTAAGCAGCGGCAAAATAGTAATCAGTCCGCTTGCAAACAGCAGCGCGCCGCTTGTGCTAAAGCCGAAGGCGCCGCTTCCTTTCAGCGCGCAGTAGATCAGAAACGCAAGCGCGGGCAGTAGCATCAGCGCCGTCTCGCAAAACAACCCCTCAAAGCTAGGCACGCTTACTTTTTTGCGTATGAGCCCGTAAAATGCAAAGCTAAGCGGTAGCACGAGCGAGATTATAGGAAGCCTACCCAACGCGTAAATTTGCACGCCGATCGCCGCAAAGGCTAGCAGCAGGGAAAGCTTAGCCGCCGCGCTTAGCCGTTCGTGCAGAAACAAAGCGCCCAAAAGCACCGAAAATAGCGGATTTATAAAATATCCGAGGCTGGTGGCTAAAATTTGATCGGAATTTACCGCGTAGATATAAATACCCCAGTTCGTGCTGATAAGTAGTCCCGTACAAAGCAGCGTAAGGGCGATTTTAGGGGCGCTAAGAAGTCGCGCGACGTTTTTTAAACGGTGCGTAAAGCAGAGAAAAACAAGCAGCAGCACGAAGGACCAAACGATGCGGTGCGCTAAAATTTGCACTGCATCCACGCCCCGTATGAGCTTAAAATATATCGGAAAAACGCCCCACATAAAAAAGGTGGCAAATGCAAGCATCAGTCCCTTCGAGCGGTCGTTTTCCATAAAATTCCTTCCAAATTGCCTAAAGGCGCTATTTTAAGATTTTTTGGGTTAATAAAAGCTTATTTGGGTATAATCGCGGGATTTACGAAATTTAAGGAGGGGCTATGAGCTGGAGTAGGACGTCGTGGAAAGATTATAAAATTTTACAGCAGCCGATTTATCAGGATGAAAGTGCGGTGCAGGCCGCTAAAGAGCGCCTTTACAAGCTGCCGCCGTTAATTTTTGCGGGCGAGGTTCGCAACCTAAAAGCCGAGCTTGCGCGCGCCAGCGAAGGCAAGTCGTTTCTGCTTCAAGGCGGCGATTGCGCGGAGAGCTTTAATGATTTTAGCGCGAATAATATCCGCGATATGTTTAAAGTAATGCTTCAGATGGCGATCATTCTTACCTTTGCGGCGGGCTGCCCCGTCGTTAAGGTAGGCCGTATCGCAGGGCAGTTCGCAAAGCCGCGCAGCAGCGACTTTGAGGAGGTGGGCGGCGTGAGTCTGCCTAGCTACCGCGGCGACATAATCAACGGCTTTGAGTTTAGCGAAGCGGCGCGCAAGCCAGATCCCGCTCGCATGATCGAGGCGTATCATCAAAGCGCTTCGACGCTAAATCTTCTGCGCGCCTTTTCTCGCGGCGGTCTTGCGAACCTGCACGAGGTGCATAAGTGGAATTTAGGCTTTTTGAAAAAGGGCGAGCTGGAGGCTAAATTTAACGAGCTCAGCGATGAAATTTCGCGCACGCTAAAATTTATGGAGGCGTGCGGACTGAGCGCCGCAAATTCTCCGAGCCTTGCCGAGACGGTGCTTTACACCTCGCACGAGGCGCTGCTGCTACACTACGAGGAGTGCCTGACGCGCATCGACAGTACCAGCGGCGATTGGTACGACTGCTCGGCGCACATGCTTTGGATCGGCGAGCGCACGCGCGGCGCGGACGATGCGCACGTGCATTTTTTAAGCGGTATCAAAAACCCTCTCGGCGTCAAGATCGGCCCAAGCGGCACTGCGGATGAAATTTTGCGCCTTTGCGACAAACTCAATCCGCAAAACGAAGCGGGCAGGCTAAACGTCATCATCCGCATGGGCGCGGATAAGATCGGTGCGCGGCTGCCGCAAATTTTGCGCGAGCTAAAGCGTGAGGGCAGGGCGATCCTATACAGCATCGATCCGATGCACGGCAACACCGTCAAGGCCGCGAACGGCTATAAAACGCGCGAATTTTCTAAAATTTTAAGTGAAGTTCAGAGCTTTTTCGAGATCCACGCCGCGGAGGGCACGCATGCGGGCGGCATTCACCTTGAGATGACCGGTCAAAACGTCACCGAGTGCACGGGCGGCTCGTTTAACGTGACGCAAGAGACGCTAAAACAGCGCTACGAAACGCAGTGCGATCCGCGCCTAAACGCAGATCAGGCGCTGGAGCTTGCGTTTTTGCTCGCCGATAATCTAAAAAAGGCGGAGTAGTCCGCCTTTCATTGCGCGTAAAATTCGGTCGAGGCTTGGAATTTTAGTCGTAGTTTGGGGGTATTTTGACGCAAGCTAGCGCCGTGACCGCGCTTTGCGCTTAAAACGCTTGAAATTTAATCGTAGCTTGGCGCGAGCGATTTAAATTTACCCTGCTCTAAATGCGGCGGCTTCGGGCGCAGTCTTAAAGCGGCCGAAATATAGACAATTAAAATTTATACCTCGCGCGAAAACGTAAGCCGCGTAAGCCCGCCGCTAAAATACGTGCAATTGAAAATTTTGCGGCGCCGCGCCGTGATAAAATTCCACTTTGCAGAGACTTGCAAACTTCTTGGCGGCTAAATTTATCCTCACGGGCTTGCTGGCTTAAAATTTTAAATCCGCCCTGCATGGAATTTTAAAATTTGAGCCGCCGTGAAATTTTAAAAATTTAGCGCTAAATTTGCAGCCCGCGGAATTTCATCTTTAAAATTTCGTCGTGTAAATTTTGATCGCTCGCTACTGTGCGCGCCGCTTATCCGTGCACGCTCAAGCTAGCGCCAGACTAAGCGGTAAATGCAGCGACATAAACTCGCCTCCATTTTTTCGCACATAGCAATAGAGAACGCCGCGTTATCTGCGGCATTCGGCATAAGTACGGCAAAAAAGCCTCTTGCTCGAGATGGGCGCGACAAACAGACGCCGCCGCGGCGATGTATGTTCGGTCGGCTCATAAAAATCCTTGATGATACGTGCGTCGGACGAAAGCGGCTTTGCGTCTACTTTAAATTTTAGAGCGCGATTTCGCAGCAAATTTTAAACCGAAAATATATCTTTCTGCTTCTAAAATTCAGGTTGAAATTCTTTGAGTTACGCCGTCGCGTATCGTGACGCTATAAAATTCCGTGCCTCAAATTTAAATCAAAATTCTGCGGCGCAATGAAATTTCAAAATTCTGCCGCGCAAAATTTACGCAAGGTTTTTGCTTGCGCGATCGCGCGATAAAATTCCTAGGACGCGCAACCCGGGCGAGATTTTAAAATTTAAAAATCCCGCGCTCGAGAAAAAAGCGATAAAATTTTTATCGCTTTTTAAAATTTTAGGCTCGTTTTTTGGATTTTTTTAGCACCAGTGCGACTACGGCGATTGCGACGTTTGCGTCGTGCGTTATGCTGAGGCTAGCGGATTTGATATGAAATTTTTTACGGATTTTTTTGCGTATTTTTAGATGCGGCGCGCCCAGAGCGTCTTTGTAAATTTTAGCGTCTTTAAAGCCGAATTCTGCGCCGATGCCGGTGCCTAGCGCCTTGCTAAGCGCCTCTTTGGCGGCATAGACGCCCGCGATACTTTCGTCGCGCAGCGCGGATGAGCGCTCGGATTTTTTCAAAATGCGCTTTAGAAATTTCGCGCCGTATTTTGCGCGCAGCGCCGCGATCCTGCGTACTGCGGTTATGTCCGTGCCGATCTTTATCACGGTCTGGCGCCCCGCGGTTTAAATTTAATCATGATTACAGGCTCTCTTTAATCTCGACGTCGATGATCTTATCGCCCTGCCTGATCGCGTCCAAAACCGCTAGGCTAGGCTGATCCACGATTTGTCCGAACACCGTATGCACACCGTCTAGGTGCGGCTGCGCGCTGTGGCAGACGAAAAACTGACTCCCTCCAGTATCGCGCCCCGCGTGCGCCATCGATAGCGCGCCGCGCACATGCTTGTGCTTTTGGCGGTCGCATTCGCACTTTATGCGCCAGCCCGGGCCTCCCGTGCCGGTGCCGCGCGGACAACCGCCTTGAATTACGAAATTTGGAATTACGCGGTGAAAATTTAGCCCCTTGTAAAACCCGCTGCGCGCGAGGCTAGCGAAATTCGTAACCGCCTGCGGAGCTTCGCCACCGAAAAGCTCCAGCTTCATATCGCCCTTTTCGGTCTTTATCACGGCGTATTTATCGCGCGCCAAAGCCGCCGTGTCGATGTCGTAAATTTTTAAGCTTTCCATTTTTTCTCCTATGCGATATTGGTGTAAACTGCCTGCACGTCGTCGTCATCCTCTAGCCGCTCGAGCAGCGCGTCTATGTCGCCAAGCTGCTCCTCGCTAAACTCGTGCTTTTCGTTGGCGACGAATTTTAAGCTTGCGCTGATGATCTCAAGCCCTATCTTTTCGATACCCTCGTTTAGAGTGCCGAAGCTTTCGTATTCGCCGTAGATTAGTAGCGTCTTTTCGAGCTCGCCTTTATCGTTTTCAAACTCGTTGATCTCAAGCTCGCTAAGACCGAAGTCGATGAGTTCAAGCTCCAGCTCCTCGATGTCGCGGCTCGGCAGCTTGGTCTCAAAAACGGCCTTGTGCGAAAACATAAATTTCAAACTGCCGCTCGGCAAAAACTCGCCCTTGGCTTTATTTAAAATCGACTTTACGTTCGCGACGGTGCGGGTCGGGTTGTCGGTGGCGCATTCGATTATGAGAAGTGCGCCGTGGGGCGCCTTGCCGTCGTAAAAGATCGTTTTGATATCGGCGCTATCCTTGCCGCTTGCGCGCTTGATAGCCGCGTCGATGTTGTCTTTGGGCATATTTTGCGCCTTTGCCGTGGCGATCGCGGCGCGCAGTTTGGAATTCATCAGCGGATCTTCGCCGCCCTCTTTCGCCGCCATCGTTATGGCCTTGCCCAGTTTTGGGAAAAGTTTGCTCATCTTCCCCCATCTAGCTTCTTTTGAAGCGCGTCTGTATTCAAAAGCTCGTCCCATAAAATTCCTTAAAGCTTAAATTTAAAAACGGGTGATTATAACGAAAAACCCTTAAATTTCAGGAGCGGGCGTTGAAATAAAATTTATTAAAAAGTAGTATAAGTTTTGAAATTTTAATCCAAAGGAGAGACCCATGGCTTTGAAACAAAGCGTAAAATTTAAGGCGCAAAATATCCACTGCGAAAACTGCGCGAGGACGATCAAAAACGCGTTAAAGGATGATTTCGGCGAGATTGAGGTGGACGTAGCAAGCGGAGTGGTGAGTTTAAGCTTAGATCCGAGCGACGAGGCTAAATTTAAAGAGGAGATGGACGATTTGGGCTTTAGCATCGCAGAAAAGCTAGCCTGCGCGAACTAACGGATGCCAAGCAAAATCACTCTAAATATCGTCGGGATGAGCTGCGTAAACTGCTCCAATGCGATCGAGCGGGTAAGTCGCAAGATCGAGGGGGTGCAGGAGGCGCACGTAAATTTCGCAAACGGCAGTGGCGAGTTCGTACTTGCTGATCCGGCGCTTGAGGAGACGCTAAAAGCCAAGATCAAAAAGCTGGGCTACGACATCGCCGTGGATTACGAGGATTTGGAGCGCAAAAAGCGGCGCAACCTCAAAGCGGCGCTATTTAGGCTTATTCTCGCTCTCATTTTAGCCGCGGCTGTAATGGCAGTGGAGATGAGCGGTTTTTTAGGCTTCGTCCCAAAGGCGCTACTTTGCGCGGCGATGGCGTGCGTGAGCCTATTTTACTGCGGCAAGAACTTCTTTTATCACGCTTACGGCTCTCTGAAAAACAGAAGCTTTGATATGAACGTGCTCGTGGCGATGGGAAGCTTTTTCGCGTTTGCCTATTCGCTAACGGCCGCGGCGTGGGTCTATACGCACGGCGCGCAGAACGAATTTACCAATCTTTATTTCTCCTCCGCCTCGATGATAATCGCCTTTATCTCGCTCGGTAAATACCTCGAAGAGCGCAGCAAGATGAAGGCGAACGACTATATTAAGGGGCTAATCGATCTAAGCCCCAAAACCGCGCTTTTGATCAAAGACGACGGCACGATAGCCGAAGTGCGCGCAGAAGCGTTAAAGCCGGGCGATAAGGTGCTAGTAAAAAACGGCTCGCGCATCCCATGCGACGGGCTTATCGTCGAGGGCGGCGCGCAGATCGACGCCTCTCTCATCAGCGGCGAGAGCTTGGCAGTTTATAAAGGCGTGGGCGATGAGGTAAACGCAGGCTGTGTCAGCACGGACGGCGTCATCTACGTAAAGGTGACGAAATTTTCGCATCAGACGCTGCTTGCCGAGATTAAAAATCTGCTAAACGAGGCGGGCAACAAAAAGATGCCGATCGCGCGCTTTGCGGATAAAATTTCAAATATCTTCGTGCCCGCGGTGATTTTGATCGCGCTTGCTAGCTTTATAACGTGGATCGCGCTTGACGGACGGCTCCCATACGCCGCATCCGCCGCTATCTGCGTGCTTATCATCTCCTGCCCGTGCGCGCTAGGTCTTGCGACGCCGATCGCGATCGTTTGCGCGATCTCAAACGCTGCAAAGGCTGGAATTTTAATCAAAAATCCCGAAATTTTAGAAATTTTAAAAGGCGCCGACGTCGCGGTTTTCGATAAAACCGGCACGCTTAGCAAGGGCGAAATTTCGGTAAGCTTCAGCGATCTGAGCGCCCAGGATCTCTATGCTTTAGCAAGCGCGCAAAAGCTTAGCGAGCATCCGATCTCAAAGGCGATCGTAAAATTTGCCGAGCTGAAATTCGGCGAAATTTCTAAATTTAACGGCGAGTTCGAAAGCATCGCGGGAAAAGGTATCGTAGCTAAAAATCCCACCGGCGAAATTCTTTGCGGCAGCGCGGGCTTTTTGCGCGAGCGCGGCGTGGATGCGGGCGTCGAAGTAGAAGCGGAGGAGCTTTTAGACAAGGGCTTCGGCGTCGTTTACTGCGCGATAGGCGGCTCATACGCGGGCTTCATCGCATTTAGCGACGAGATCAGAGCCGAAGCGCGCGGCGTCGTGCAGGCGCTGCAAAAAAGCGGCGTAAAAACCGTCATGCTAACGGGCGATAACGCCAAAACGGCAAATTTCGTCGCTCAAAACCTCGGCATCGACGAGGTAAGAAGCGGAGTGCTTCCAAGCGGCAAATATGAGTTCATCAAATCCTTGACCGACGAAGGCAAGCGGGTGCTTTTCGTGGGCGACGGCGTCAATGACGCACCGAGCTTAAAAGCCGCTAGTATCGGCGTCGCGATGAACGGCGGCAGCGACGTAGCCAAGGGCGCGGGCGACGTGATTTTTATAAAAAACGACCTTGAAAGCGTGCTGTATCTATTCCGCCTAGGCGGCGCCGCAATGCGGACGATCAAGCAAAACCTCTTCTGGGCGCTATTTTACAACGCCGTGTGTATCCCGATCGCGGCAGGCGCGCTATATCCAGCGCTCGGCGTGCTTCTAAAGCCGATGTACGGCGCCACGGCGATGTGCTTTAGCTCCGTAACGGTCGTGCTAAATTCCACCAGATTAAAATTTGCTAAATTTTAACGCGGCGAAATTTGCGATAGGCGCGGAATTTTGCGCGGTGAAATTTTAATTCTACTTCGCGAAGAGCGCATAAAATTTTATTCGGCAAGTTAATTGCGCGATCGCGCGCGGAATTCCGCTAGATTTGTACGGCTTGCAAAATTCTATTTTACCGCCAGCCCGCGCATAAATTTAAAATTTTAAAGAAACCCGCCGCCGTGCTCACATAAGCGTCGCCCGTCGCTACGCCGCTAACTATCCGTCGCTTAACGCCACCCGCCGCCGCGCCGCTACGTCGCAAAATTTCAAAAATTTCGCGAAATTCCATAGAGCTTAAAGAAATTTCGTGCAGTCCACCGCCCGCACTAAGTTTTAATAAATAAATTTAAAGGTAAAATAACGCTTCAAATGCAATTCGAGGTAGCGATGCGAAAAATTCTAATGGGTTCGTTTGTTTTTTGCGGCACGCTTTTTGGCGCTTCTTGCGAGCAGATGCAGGAGGATGCGCGCGGATTTTTCGGCGCGAGTTTGAGCGACGAGGAGTTGCTGCAAAGCGATTTTGGCTGTCAAGGCTCGCTGCTTAACGCCCCTTTTTTGCAAAACTTAAGGCAGAGCGCGGCCGAAATCAGAGGCGAAAACGTCGATTGCGTCGGCAATAAAGCCCTGGTCAATGAAAAGAAGTTCGAGCGCGTGCTTGCATTTGCGGGGATGGACGGCGAGGGCTTTTTGAGCTACGCCAAAGAGAAAAACTACGCGCAAACCAGCGAAAAATCGTTTGAAGTTTTAGAATTTTACTCCGAGCGAAAGATCGGAAATTTTATAAATTACCGAAATTTCAAAATCGAGCTCGCAGCGGCGAAGCAGGCGCTAAAAGCACACTTCGCTGCAAGCTTCGATGACGCTAGAGCGGACGAGCTGGCTAGTGCCGTGATCGCCGAGTTTACCTCATACGCCGCAAACGATCGCGAAGTAGGCGCGCGCAGCGAGCTTGAGCTTGCGCTTAAGCAGGGCGTGAGCGCGGATGAATTTAACGCGCTTTTATTTAGCAAAAGTTTCGCCTCGTATGAGCTTGACGATGCCCTTGATTTGGCGCTTTTGCTGGGTTATGATAAGCGCTTTATCTCCACTTTGATCGAGCACGGCGCGCAGGTGAATGCGGGCGAGGAAAACTCGCTGTTTTACGCGATGAGCAGTATCGAAAACGCCAAGTTTATGATCTCGAAAGGTGCGCAGGTAAATTATAAAAATTCCCTCGGCCAAACGCCGATCTTTTACGCCGTAGCGATGAAAAACTACGAGCTCGTGAAGCTGCTTATCTACAACCACGCAAGCGTGAACGTAAGGCAGATAAGCAGCACCGAGATGCAGGCGCTGGCGTCTTTGGGTGGCACCGAGGATACCTGCACCTTTACGTTTGCAGGCGCGGGTGAGACTCTGCTGATGTATGCTGCGCAAAACGGCACCAAGCAGATCGTCGAGCTTTTAGTAAGATCGGGAGCCAACGAAAAGTTAAGCGACGAGGCAGGTCTAAATGTGATGGACTATGCGATTTTAGGGGGCGATGCGCAGACGCAGAGCTATCTGAAATCGATCGGTCTAAAGCCTAGCGAGAGCCTGGACGATGAGGGCTCGGACGGAGAGCCCGCAAAGGAGAATGAGCTTTAATCTAAAGCGCGATCTGCTTGCATGCGGCTTTTAGCGATAAAATTTCGTTTGCGACGAAGTTTAAAACGGACGCTTGTTTTTAAATTTTAAAATTTCAAAATTTTAAAAAGAAGCGGCTTCTGCGCCGCTTGCCGCGTCTTAAAATTTTAAAATTTCAAGGCGGGCAAATTTTACGCCGCTTCGCTTTGAGTTTTAAATTTTAAATTTACGCGGAGCGAATTTGCGTGCTTTAAATTTTAAAATTTAAGGCCTTGCCGCGTGAGATCCGAATCGCCGGATTTAAAATTTAAAGCCCTTTGCGCGCACGAAAGCGGATCTGCGCAAATATGAGATCGGCAGCCGTAGCAGGCGCGAAATTTTAAAGCTTAGTCCAAATGCGGGCTAAGCTTTAAAATTTTATCAACCATATCAAGGATTAAAATGTTAAAAAATTTGCTTATTTTTACGGCGATTTTTTTGCCCGCGCTGGCGCTTGCGGACGTGGAGCCAGCCGTGCGAAACAGCGAGCTTTACGGCGTGCTGACGCTTATCCCGCCGGTTGCGGCGATCGTGCTTGCTTTTATCACCAAAGACGTGATTTTGTCGCTGTTTTTGGGCGTGCTAAGCGGAACCTTTCTTATCGGTATGGTCGATCAAAATATCGCAGCTTCGGCGCTTTTTGCTTTTACCGATCTGTGCTCGCGTATGGTAAAATCGATGGCGGATACGTGGAATGCGGGTATTTTGCTTCAGGTTATGTGTATCGGCGGGCTCATCGCTCTGGTTACCAAAAGCGGCGGTACGAAGGCGCTTGCGCTTTGGCTTAGCAAGCACGCAGACACCCCAGTTTTGGGTCAAATTTATACTTGGCTGATGGGTATCGTGATATTTTTCGACGATTACGCAAACGCGCTGATCGTGGGCCCTATCATGCGACCGCTTATGGATAAATTTAAAATTTCGCGCGCGAAATTCGCCTTCATCATCGACGCGACCGCCGCGCCGATTACCGGCATCGCGGTGATCTCCACCTGGGTCGGAGTCGAAATTTCGGCGATCAAAGAGGCCTACTCACAGATCGGCATAGAAAACATAAACGCCTTCACCGTCTTCGTTGAGACGATCCCGTATAGATTTTATAATATTTTTATGATCTTTTTTGTAGTCGCCACCGCCGTGATGAGCAGGGAGTTTGGCTCGATGTATCGCGCAGAGATCGCATCTCGCGGCGGTAAGAGCGGAGCTGCGGATTTTAAAATCAAAAATTTAGAGGATCAAATTTTCGTACCCAAAGAGGGCGTCGTGCTTCGCAAGATAAACGCGCTGATCCCGCTAGGCGCGATGATCGTTCTTTCAGTCATCGGATTTTATCTAAACGGCTACAGCTCGCTGGAGGGCGAGGCTTTCGAGGCGGTCAAGGCAGCTCCTCTTAGCTTTACTTCGATCCGTACCGCTTTTAGCGCGGCGGACGCCTCGGTCGTGCTGTTTCAATCCGCGCTCTTTTCGTCAATCATCGCCGTCGTTTTGGGGATCGCGCAAAAAATTTACGGCGTCAAAGAGGCGATCGAGGTCTGGGTGGGCGGCTGGAAAAGTATGCTAAATACCGTCATAATCCTGCTTTTTGCGTGGTCGCTTAGCTCGGTTATCAAAGAGCTCGGCACTTCGCGCTACTTGGTCGAGCTTCTAAGCGATGCTACGCCGCGCTTTGCTCTTGCGATCGTGATCTTCGTGCTTAGCTCGTTTATCTCATTTTCCACCGGCACGAGCTTCGGTACTATGGGCATCGTCACCCCTCTGGCCGTACCGTTAGCGCACGCCGTGGGGCAAAAATACGGACTTAGCGGCGAGGAATTTCACGTTTTCATGTGCGTAAACATCAGCGCAGTACTTACGGGGGCGATCTTCGGCGATCACTGCTCGCCGATTTCGGATACGACGATCCTCTCTTCGATGGGCGCAGGCTGCGATCATATCGAGCACGTAAGCACGCAGATGACCTATGCGCTGGTTGTTTGCGGCATCAGTATCGTTTGCGGCTACCTGCCTGCGGGCTTTGGGCTTAGCGTGTGGGGATGTCTGATCTTGGGTATCGCGGCTATCATTCTTTTACTGCGCACGGTTGGTAAAAGAGTGGATGTATGAACTGCGAAAGCTTCGGTAGTTGCGGCAGCTGCACGCTCGGTGAGCCCTATGAGGATCAAATTTCATACAAAAAGCGTCTGATAAGCGATAAGTTCAGAGAATTTTTTGGCGGCGAGTTTGAGTTTTTTGCCTCACAGCCGCAAAATTATCGTATCAGGGCGGAATTTGGCATCTGGCACGATATTTGGCATAGCGTATTTGATCTTGCTTACACGATGGGCGGCGCACGTAGCAAGAAAATTTTAATTAACGAATGCCCCAAGGTAGCGCTTCCTATCGCAAATTTAATGCCGCGGCTGCTAGAGGCGCTTAGGTGGAACGAAGCTTTAAAAGAAAGGCTCTTCGGCGTCGAGTTTATTTCGTGCGCCAGCGGGATTTTGGTGACGCTGCTTTATCACAAGCGCCTGGGCGAGCGCGAGCAGGAGGCGATTTGTGAGCTGGCGGGCAAACTTGACATCAGGGTTATGGCTCGCGCGCGCGGACAGAAGCTGCTAAGCGGCGAGCTAAGCCTCACAGACGAGCTTTGCGTGGACGGGCGAGTTTATAAATTTCGCTTCGGCGAAAACGCCTTCATCCAGCCCAACCGCGGCGTGAACGAAAAGATGATCGCCTGGGCGAGAAGCTGCGTGGACTTCGGCAAAGATGGCGCGAGCGAGGGGTGTAGCGCACAGAATTCCGCCGCTAGGAATTTTACTGAAAAAAATTTTGCCTCGCAGAATTCCGTCGTAAAAAATTCCATAGCAAAGAATTCCGCCGAGCAAAATTCGAGCTGCGAGCAGTTTGCTACGCAAAATTCTATGGATCGAAATTTCGCTTCTAAAAATTCCACCGAATTGGATGCCGCTTGCCAGAATTCTGTTGAAGCAAATTCCGCTTGCGCAGAATGTAGCGGCGAAAATTCCGCGAAATTTAACCGCGCGTCCGCATGCGAGAGCTCTACGGATGAGAATTTCACTCGCAAGGATTTGGACGCACAAAATTCCGCCACGAAAAATTTGGATTGCGAAAAGCAAAGCGTGCAAAATTCAGCCTGCGAAAAACTCATCGCGCAAAATTCGAGCCACGAGCAGTCCGTAGCACAAAATTCGAGCTGCGAAAAATATGCCGTGCGCCTAGAAAGCTCCGCCGCGCGCGATCTGCTGGAGCTGTACTGCGGGCACGGCAACTTCACCATCCCGCTTGCGGCTAAATTTAACCGCGTGCTGGCGAGCGAAATTTCAAAAAACTCGATTGCGAATGCGCGCATAAACTGCGAGCTCAACGGCATTTGCAACGCGCAATTTGTCCGTCTTAGCGCAGATGAGCTGATGAGCGCGTTTGCGCGGCGGCGCGAGTTTGAGCGGCTAAAGGGGATCGATATTTTCGGTTACGATTTTTCGCACGTCTTGATTGATCCGCCGCGAGCGGGGCTGGAGCCTAGCGTGATTGATTTCATAAAAAATTTTCAAAATTTGATCTACATCTCCTGTAACCCGCAGACGCTTTTTGAAAATTTACGCTCGCTTTGCGCTACGCACGAGGTGCAGAGGTTTGCGATCTTCGATCAGTTCGCGCATACGAGCCATATTGAATGCGGCGTGCTGCTGCGGCGTAGGAGCTAGGCGTGAGCCCAGACCGAAGCTGCGGATTTAGGCTGCGCGCGGGATAAAATTTCGCCTAAAATATGTATAATAACAAAATTTAAAATTACGAAAGGAAGTAGATGGTTGATCTAAATAAAATCATCCAAGCAAAGCGCACGATAAACGATTTCGTCTATAAAACGCCCTTTGCTCTGGCGCCGAAGCTAAGTAGAATTTACGGCGCGGAAGTGTATCTCAAAAGCGAGAATTTGCAGCGCACCGGCGCATATAAGATTCGCGGCGCTTACAATAAAATCGCGCATCTTACGGACGAGGAGCGTGCGCACGGCGTCATCTGCGCAAGCGCTGGCAACCACGCTCAAGGCGTAGCGATGAGCGCGCAAAAATTCGGCGTGCGCGCCGTGATCGTAATGCCTGAAGCCACGCCGCTTCTAAAGATCAGCGGCACGAAGGCTCTGGGCGCGGAGATCATTTTGCAGGGCGATAATTTCGACGAGGCGTACGCGTTTGCGCTGGAATATGCGAAGGAGCACAATCTGACGTTCGTGCATCCCTTCAACGACGAGTTCGTCCAGGCGGGCCAAGGCACGATCGCGCTTGAGATGATCGAAGAGGTCGCAGATCTTGAATACATCGTCGTTCCAGTTGGCGGCGGCGGGCTTGCGACGGGGGTTTGCAGCTGCGCCAAGCAGATCAATCCGGACATCAAAATCATCGCCGTAGCCGCCAAGGGCGCGCCTGCGATGCACGATAGCTTCGTCGCGAAAAAGCCGCTAAATTCCGAATCGGTCCGCACCATCGCCGACGGCATTGCGGTGCGGGATACGAGCGAGATCACACTCTCTACGATCATCGAGTGCGTCGATGAGTTCGTACAGGTCGATGACGAGGAGATCGCAAGCGCGATACTCTATCTGCTAGAGCAGCAAAAAATCATCGTCGAGGGCGCGGGCGCGGCGGGTGTAGCGGCGCTAATGAACGCGAAATTTGCATTCCCCGCGGGCGCAAAGATCGGCATCATCCTAAGCGGCGGCAACATCGACGTGCAGATGCTAAACATCATCATCGAAAAAGGTCTTATCAAGTCGCACCGCAAGATGACGATCAACGTCACGCTCGTCGATAAGCCGGGCGCGCTTACGGGGCTTACCGAAATCTTGCGCCGCGCCAATGCAAACATCGTCAAGATCGACTATGACCGCTTCTCGACCAATATCGAGTACGGCGACGCGCAGATCACGATCACGCTTGAGACCAAGGGCAAGGCTCATCAAGAAGACATCGCCTGGGCGCTCAAAAACGCAGGGTATGATTTTAGGGAGATTTTATAAAATTTCGCGGGAGTTTGTAAAATTTGTTTTCGCTCGTGAATTTACCTGAAATTGCCAAATTTACTCGCTTGCATCCTGATCGCGGCTTGCAGCGGGTAAATTTTAAATTTGCCTCCATTTTATATCCGTCGTGCCGAAACACTTTACGCTCTTGATTTTAAATTTTACGTAGAATTTAAAATTCCAAATATGCGGCGCAAGCCGCAGTTTAAATTTAACGCGGACACAGTCCGCCCCGCTAGCGTCGCGCGGGTGGGGGTTGGTAAGGGGGCGGGTGCGCCTAGCAACTCTGAGCGCCGCCCCCTTACGAATATCGCGCATAATGCATCCAAGCGCTAAGTTATATCCATGAAATTTTATAGAAACTTACAAAATAAAATTTTATCGCCAAATTCACAGCCAGTGAAATTTATGCCGTGATTTCTGTTATTCTTGGGGCGGGAAGGGGGCTTGAATTGCGAGGTCACACTTCTCGCAGAGGCGGCGCTGCCTCGCAGCACCGCATTGCTCTGCTCGCCCACAAACCCCGCCCATCCCCTGACGACGATAGCGGTGGGGCGGACTGCGTCCGCGTTAAATTTTATAATTGCGGATCGCTTCTTTAAAATTTCTTTTGCGATTTTGAAATTTCGCGTTGCAAAAATCGTAAAATTTTAATTGCACTACAAATCGGCGCTGTATTTTGCTAAAATACCGATAAAATTTTAAAGGATGAAATTTGGAAAATTTTGCTTTTCTTCTAAATTTAGTAATATTCTGCATCTTGGTTTTTATGTTTTTTAAGATGCGCAAAAGCGGCGAACAAGCGAGCAAGCCGCAGATCGCCACCGACATCACGCGGCTTAAAAGCATCGGCGAGCTGAGCGTTTTTAAAATTTACTCCAAAGAGATCGTCACGCGCAAGCAAAACGTAGGCAGTGGGCTGCTGGGCTCGCTCGTATCGCCGCTGATGACGAAAAAGCAGATCGCCATCATCTTCGAGTTTGAGATCGAGTTCGTTTACGACCTGCTAAGCCCCGACTTTGCGATACTGCCGCAGGGCGAGGATCGCTACGAGATCAAGATGCCGCCGTGCAAATACAAATACTCGATCAAAGATATGAAAATTTACGACGAGAAAAACGCCAAGCTGCTGCCGTTTCTGCTGCCCGATTCGCTAAACGGGCTATTCGGCGCGAGCTTTGACGAGAGTGATAAAAACCGCCTGATTGACGACGCCAAGGACGAGGTCAAGCAGCTCTCGCTAAAAATCATCAACGATCTGGGCGGCAAGATCCACAAATCTGCGACCGACACGCTGGAGGCGATCGCCAAGAGCTTCGGCGCGAAGGAGGTCGGATTTATCTTCCAGGACAAGGCGCTTCAGACGATCGATATAAACTCCAGCGAGATCGCAATCGATAAATCGCTAAAATCGCAGATCGAGAAGTAGATGGAGCTTTTTAAGGCGCTTTTTAAAATTTACTTCGCCCGCATGCTCGCGTTTATGGATGCTTGCGCGAGGGCTTGGCAGCGATTTTATGAACCGATTAGGCTGCGCAAAGAGAAAAAGCGCCTGCGTGCGAAGGGCTATTTTACCGAGGATGCGACGTGGGCGGAGTTTTTCGCGGATTTTAAATTTTGCAAATGCTTTATCATCAAAAAAATCCTCTATCCGAACTTCTACGCGATCAAAAACTCCTCCAAATGGGAGGCGGGCTCAAAGCGAGCTAGTTTTTCGGTGGGCTCGTTTGCATACGACGAGATCGCGTGGGTGTGGGTGCCGCGAGCCTTTGACGGCGGGAGGAAAAACGATTTGGAAAAGCTAAAAAATCTACTACAAAAGATCCCCGCGCTGCGATACGAGCAGAGCGATACGGGGATTAAAATTTTCGGCTACGAGTAAGGTAATTCGGCCGGCGAAAATTTGGTGATGAAATTTGGTGATGCGCTCGCGCCGAGAAATTTCACGCATTCGCTGCGAAATTTCGATACGTTAGCGCCTCGTACATGCACGTTTGCTCGGCGTGAAATTTGCACGCTCTGGGCTGCTGCGAAATTTCGCGCAAATACCCGCTGCATAAATTTGATGCAAAAAGCGGGCTTGCATTTTGCGCGTAAATTCTGCGCGAGCGTGCGTCTGTGCGTGGGATTTGCGCGCGGCAGTTGTTTTTGGTGCGGCGTCTTGCGGATTTAAATTTATGCGCTCAATCGCGTCGTATTTTTGATACGCGGCACGGCACGGAATTTTGCCGTTTAGGAAGCGCGCCGTGCGGCAAATTTCGCAACAGAAAATGTCGCATCAATTTCGCCGCATTCAAATTTCGGCAGGTAAAATTTGCCTTGCGGCATCGTGTCGCGCAAAAATTCGCCGATCGCGGCGCAAAAACAGACGCGCTCAATTTCGCGGTAGAGATTTCGGCGCGGCACAATTTGTAAGCGTAAAATTTACCGCCTGTTTTCATTGCGTTGGCGTGAGCCGACTTGAAGTGCGGCACAATTTGTGGATGCGAGACTGCGCCGCAGCGGTTCCGTCGATGCGGCAGATGTAAATTTAAAAATAAAGAGCAAAAATGGTTCAACTACTACTTGATAAAGCGAGGGCTCTGCTTGCGCCCGCGCCGAAATTTTATTTCGGCCTATGCGGCGCGGTGGGTGTATTTTGGCTCGTCGTCGCGCTTAATTTGATCGTTTGCGCGGCGCGGGCGTATTACTTTTACGGCGTGGAAGATCGCATATTTTCGCGGATCTTTGAGGATTTTTGCTGCATTTTGATCATAAATTTGCTCATCTTTCATCTCTGCTTCGTCGTTTTTAGAAGATTTTTCGGGCTTGCCGCTCTGTTTGTGCTAGCGATCAATACGCTTTGTGCGGCTATCTCGCTCTTTTTGGTCGTTTTTTTTCGACTCCGCTTTTAACGTCGTCGCGCTCGATGCGATAATCCACACCGACGCGAACGAAAGTAAGGAATTCGCCGCGCAATTTCTCAGCGCGGGCGTGATCTGCTCTTTGCTCGCATTCGCGACCGCGACGTTTGTCGCGCTGAAGTTTAAAAAAAAGCTCGTGCAGCGCGAGGCTGCGAGCCGCATTTAGCGTGATCTATCCGATTTGTGTGGTCATTTTTTGCATTTTTACGGCGACCAAAATCGCAAGCGGTGGCGAGCGTTATCGCGCGACGCTCGGCACATACGCTCCGCTTGAGTTCGCGTTCGTCGTAAAAGATTATCTCGGCGATGCAAATTTCCTTGCCGATCTGCAAAGCATCGAGCGTGGCTACGACGAGGCGAAGCGGGCGAATTCCGCGCTTGATTTTAACGCAACGCAGATTAAAAACGTCGTGCTGATTATCGGCGAGAGCCTGCAGCGCGGCCATATGTCGCTTTACGGATACGGCAAAGATACGACGCCTTTGCTAAACGATCTGCAGCGGCGGGGGCTGCTTATTAAATTTAGCGATACTGTTTCGTGCTACGGCGCGACCAATCCCGCGCTGATGCGGATACTTAATTTCAGCGACTACGAAAGCGAGCGCGAAAGGCCGTGGTTTGAGAGCCTTAGCATTATCGATATGTTCGCGCTGAGCGGCTTTCGCACGATGTGGATCAGCAATTAAGAAGCCTTCGGCAAATTTGCCCTTAGCGCAAAAAGTGCCGCCGATCGCGCCGAAAAAAAGCATCTTTCTTTCCACAAGCGATCAGCTCGATAGCATGCGAGTCGCGCACGACGGCGCGCTGCTGCCGATCATCAAAGAGGCGAAAAAATCGCAGCGCGAGCGAAATTTCTACGTCGTGCATCTCATGGGAAATCATATGGACTATAAAAAACGCTATCCCGAGGAATTTGATAAATTTAAAAGCGACGATATCGCCTTACCGTTTACGCAAAAGCAAAAGGTCGCCCTCGCGTGCTGCGATAACAGCGTGCTGTATAACGACTACGTGGTGAATGAAATTCATCGGATGAGGACAGCCTCATCGTCTATCTCAGCGATCACGGAGAGAATATCTATGAGCAAAACGGCCTCATCGGGCACAACATCAATACCCGATTCACCTACGAAATTCCGCTGCTTTTCATCGCTTCAAAAAGCTTTATCGCCGATCATGCGGAGCTTTGGCGGCGCATAGGCGCGGCGAAGGACGAGCCTTTTATGAGCGACGATCTGGCTCACGTGCTCGCCGATATTTTAGGCATAGAGCCGCTGCAGTTTAACGTGCGCAAAAGCCCGCTGCGCGATGAATTTGACGCTTCGCGCAGGCGAATGACGAACGGGGTGGATTACGACGAAAATTTAAAAGGTAGGGGAGGATACGGGCGGTAAACGGCTCCGCGCCGAAATTTAAGGCTTTACGCGCCGTATTGCTTCCGATGCCGTCTACGATCGGGTCGGCTCGAAGCTGCACTTGATTTTGCCGCGAGCGTCAAATTTAACGCCCGTATTTTCGGCGCGAAGCGACCGTCTAACGCAATCGCGCTCGGAAATTTACCAATATCGCGGAGCATTTGCTACGAGCCCGCAGCATCAATTCGGCGTTACCGTTGCGCTGCAAATTTATGCGCCGGCGTGATGCTAAATTCGTTTCTTGAGGATGGGCGATTTTTGCGATTTCACAATGTAAATTGAGCGAAATTTATTGCGTTTGTGCTTTAAATTTACGCCGCAAAACGAATATTTTTTAATGCTACTTTAAAAATTTAATAGTTAATAATTCTTTAATATTGATAGGAGTATAATACATTTCAAATTTTAGCGTGCAAAAGCGTCGCTAAATTGAGTTCGCTTGCCGCTATTTCATCTCGCATTTATGGAGGAGTTCAAAATGCACAGTAAAACTATCGGCGCGAGTTTATCTTTGGCGCTCGCCGGCCAACTTTACGCCATACCCGTTGCGAATCCGCTTACGATCGATAAAACCACGGATTTAAATAATTACGACGTCTATGAAAAAGACGTCGACGACGGAACCCTAACGGTAAAAAATCCGACCGCCGCGCAGATAATTACGCTCGATAGCCAACCGAGCGATAATTCCCCGTTGAATAATATCATCGTAAATAGCGCCACGGCAGCCGATCAGACGCTTAAGGGCAATGCTTTGACGATGAACGGCGGTACGCTCAATAGTATAAACGTAGCTTCCTCGCAGCAGGACGGTACCGTATTTAGCGAAAATACACTGAATCTAAACGGCGGTGAGCTCAGGAAAACGCATCTCGTTGAATCAAACGGTAGAGCTACGGCTACGAAAAATGTCTTAAATTTAAACGGCACTATGATTTATCACGGTCTTTCGGTTGTAGATATCAATGGAGGTGCGGCGAATGAAAATACGCTTAATATCAACGGTACCAAAGGCGAACGTTTAACGACTACCTTTACCACTGCGTATCTCGGCAATAGCGGCACCGCCGATGGTAACGTTTTAAATATCAACGGCGGCACGATCGGCGATTCGTTGAGCGCTATGCGGGCCGCATTTGCATGGGGAAATAGTAAGCTTACGAACAACGTCGTAAATCTCAAAGATGCGGACGATCTTCGCGGTAGGATAGACGTTGCAAATATAATGTGGGCGCACGACGGTGCGGAAGCGAGAGATAATGTGCTTAACGTATATGTCCGCGATAAAGATTGGAGCCGATTGGATCTCTGCGTCGCATTCGGTCGGGAAAACCAAAAATTAAGCGGCAACACTTTCAACGTCTACGGCAAAAACGATACGTTTAAATCGATCGCGGGCTTTGAAAAACTCAATTTCTATCTAGCCGCGGATACCGCAAACGACGAGACGATTTTAAATTTAGTAAGCGGCGAGCTAACCGATATAAGCAAAGCGACTATCGGCGTGGGTATAGCAAACGGAGCGGATAAGCTCAAATCGGGCGATCGCGTAAATCTCATAAAAACCGCAAGCGGGATAAAATTCGGCGATATGGCTAACCGCTCCGAACAGTTAGTTCAAAGCGGGCTTTCGACTGCCTATACATTCGCCTTGCGTAGCGCTAACGACGATAAAGACCTGATCGCCGACGTAACCAAAATCACGATAAATCCCGATCCGCAGCCTCTGCCGAATTCTGATCGAATCGGAGCGAAGCTAATGGCGCAAAATAAAAATACGCTGGAAACCGGCGCCGCGGTGCTAGGCGCGATAAATCAAAGCGACGATATCCTTTCGGGAATAACGGATACCGCAGACGGAACGTTTGCGTATGCGGGAGGTTTTAATATGCGCTACAATTCCGGCTCCTATGTAGAAAACAAAGGTATCTCCGTGCTCGCAGGAGCGATGGGCCGTATTGGGGACGGCGCGAGCCTGGGAGGATACGTAGAAACGGGCGGCGGTAAATATGAGAGCTTCAATGATTTCGCCGTCAAAGGCAGCGGCGATCTCAAATACGCGGGGGCGGGCATTGTGAGCGAATTCGACTTGGCGGAAAATTTCTATGCCAAATCGGGAGCCAAAATCGGTCGCATCAAATCGGACTACGAGGCTTCTCTGGCCTCGGGAAGGGCCGAATACGACGTAACGAGAACCTACTACGGGGCAAATTTAGCCCTCGGCAAGATTTTCGAGCTGAGCGCTAATCTCAATGCGGACGTTTATGTCAAGGGCTTTTATACGCATATCGATTCTAAGAAAACGGAGGTCTTGGGCGAGGGCATCAAGCTGGAGGGTATCGATTCTGTAAGAAGCAGGGCAGGCGCTCGATTTAATTTCGACGTAAGCGATAACGTGGAGCTTTTCGCGGGAGCCGCTTTCGAGCGAGAATTTAAAGGCAAGATCGGCGGCTATAATAGTACCTACGCTATGGATATTGATGCCGCGAGCGTCAAGGGCAATACCGCTATCGGCGAGATCGGCGCGAAGTATTCGAGCGGCAAGCTGGATACTTCCTTGAAACTAGAGGGTTTAAGCGGCAAGAAAGAAGGGATCAACGCGGGATTGCGCTTCGTTTATAAATTTTAAGCGGCTAAAGTATGCTCTAGCCTGCGTCGGTGCAATCAAAGGGCGGGATTGAAATTGAAATCGGAGCTTTTAAATTTAGGTATAAAATCAAATTTTTTAGCTGCATACTATTGAAAAAGATTGGGCTTGCCGAGCGCATCGTCTCGGGAGCGCAAACGACGGATAAAATTTCGTTTGGATACGAGCCGATATGCCTGCAAAAGGCGTATGCATTGAATTTGAAACGCCCGCTTTCATTATGCGCGATGAAGATATTTTAAACTCAAGGCATCGTAACGTCGCGATGTAAATCTCAATAGTCGCATCGTAGTAAAGTTTGCAAACCTTTCGCGGCGCATTTTTCGCTACAATTTACAAAACGGCGTCAAAAAAAAGCGAGCGTCTTTGGCGCAGACGCTCGCTAGGCCCCTGCTACGCCGCGTTTGCAAACGCCGTCGCCGATACGCTCGGGCTGAGCGGTGCGCAACGAGGATTTAAAATTCCAAACTCCGCCTTTGCAAGATGAAATTCCGCGCTTATTTCGTTGCACCGTAAATTTTAAAATGTGCGAAATTGTACCGCTTAGGCGATCGAAAAACAATCGCAATGCGGCGATTCAAATTTAAACCTCTCGCGTAAAATCGTCGCCCTGCGCGCCTAATGCCACAGATCCTGCGAGCTCGCGGAGTTTTTTATATTAAGCCACGCAAGAAGTAGCACTACGGACGCCAACGGCTTTAAGATTAAATTTAGCAGTTCCATGCAATTTATGACGCCCATCGTTATAGCGGCGGGGGCCGGTATTTTGAACATCATGCCGTAGATGATATCTGCGGCGACATCAACGATTAGCAGTGCGGCATATACGGCAAAAAGCCTGCATCCGGTGGCGGCACGCAACTTAAAATTTATAATTATCCAAGCGAGCGTAACCGCAAATATCAAATACGGCACGTATATTTGCAGCCTATTACAATCACATCTTCTAAGTATATAAATGGCTGAAAAATATAGCAGCGCCGCAAGCGCAATGCTGTAGGCGTATTTGAAGATTATAAAAACCTGCGGACCCGTGATATTTTGGATGTTTTTAAGCGCGTGGTAAAGGAATGTGAAGGCAAAAATCCACACTAAGATTTGAGAATCCAAGTACGTGATCTCGCCTTTTATAGAATACGCTATGCTCGCGACCAGTAGGCAGAGCGCGCCGAGCGTGCCTTGCAGCTTCGCTCTTTGAAAATCTTCGTTCATTTTATACCTTTAAATTTTAATGTGCGGCTCGCAGTTTACGTCGTGCAGATGAACAGCGAGCGGTTTTGACGCGGCTGTGTCTTTGCCAAAACAGCGCGAGCAGCGTGAAATTTCATATTTGCAAACGCCCCGGCGCAGACTAAATTTAAACTCCGCGCGGTATAAACGCGAGCAAATTTTATCTCCGCTTAGCTCCATATATCTTTTGCTTTGGCGGAGTTTTTCATGCTAAGCCACGCAAGTAGCAGTACCGCGGGCGCCAAGGGCTCGAAGATTAAATTCGCTAGCGCCATATATTTTACGACGCTAGCCGTTATAAGCTCGGGAGCTAGTACTTGAAGCATGCCATATAGGATGTTTGCGCCGATGCCTGCGATTAGAATAGCGGCATATACGGCGAAAAGTCTGCATCCGGTAGCGGCGCGCAATTTAAAATTTATAATTATCCAAACGACCTTCATCGCAAGCACTAAAAACGGCTCAAATGCTAGCAATTGATCGTGATAGGTTTTGCCGAATAGATAAACGGCTACGTAACCTAGCAGCACTAAAACCGCGATATTGTAGGTATATTTGAAGATCGTAAAGACCTGAGAGCCCGTGATATTTTGGATGTTTGCAAGCGCGTAGTGAAAGAACGTGAAGGCAAAAAGCCACGCTAAGACCCGAGCGATTTCCGAATACGCGACCTCGTCGCTTAGAAGATACGTCGCGCTTGCTATCAATAGGCAGAGCGCGCCGAGCGTGCCTTGCATCTTCGCTCTTTGAAAAGCTTTATTCATTTTATCCCTTTAAATTTTAATGCGCAGCTCGCTACGATGCGAGTGCCGTTTCGATTTATCGCCGCGTGGCTTTAAATTTAGCGTCGCCGCTGCAAATGCTTTAATTTGGCTCCGTCATTGCAAATGTTTCATGCTCGGCGCCGCCGCAAATGTTTAGCATAGCGCAGCTACCGCGAATTTAATTTGCACCGCCACAAATTATTTATACTTGACGCCGCCGCTCGCGCAATACGTTTTGAAAGGAGATTTTACGCAAATTTTGTTTAAAATGGATTTAACTTTCTAAATTTAAAAGCGGCGGCGTAGAATTTGCACTGTGCCTGAAAATTTAAACGCAGCGCGAAAGCAAATGGCGTGAAAATTATGCACCGTGTAAAATTTAAAGGCAGTGAAAATTTATACGCCAATCTGTTTTTAAAAAATTCATAGCGGAGCGATTAAATTTAATCAAGAGAGCGGATTAAATTTAGCGGTTTTCAAAAGTGCAAATTTAGCCGACGGCGGCGCAAATACGCTTTTAAATTTAAAAATCCATCGCCGAGATAAATTTGACTATGCGCGGCGAGTCGCTGCTGAAAAATTCCTCCGCCGTACCGTCAAATTCGATATTGCCGCGCTCTAAAAATAAAATTCGATCCGCGACTTTGCGGGCGAAGTTCATATTATGCGTGACGATGATGAGCGAGTCGCGTTCCTTGCTGAGGCCGCCGATGACCTTCAAAACCTCGGCCTCAAGCTCCGGATCAAGCGCGCTCGTGGGCTCGTCCAAAAGCAAAAAATACGGCTTCATCGCAAGCGCTCGTGCTATCGCCACTCGCTGCGATTGACCGCCCGAGAGCCTGCTTGGATACTCGTGCTCCTTGCCCTTTAGCCCGACCTTTTCAAGTAGCGCCAAAGCCTCAATTTCTACCTGCTCTTTCGGGATTTTTAGCACCTGCACGGGGCCTTCCGTTACGTTTTGTAGAGCCGTTAGGTGCGGAAATAGATTAAAGCTCTGAAAGACCATCCCCGTGTGCTCGCGAAATGGCAGCATATCTTTTTGCGAGATTTTACCGGCGAAGCTTATCTTATCGCCTCCAAGCTCAAGCTCGCCGCCGTCCGGGATCTCGAGTAAATTTATACAACGCAGCAGGGTTGATTTACCAGAGCCCGAGCTTCCTAAAATAACCGTCGTCTGCCCGTCTTTAAATTCTAAATTTAAGCCGTTTAAAACAACGCTGTCGCCGAATTTTTTAGTCAAATTTTTAAATTTTATCATCACACGTACCTTGAAAATCTCTTCTCGAGCCTAGCTTGCAAAAACGTCAAAAACGTGCAGACTATCAAGTAAAAAAGCGCGGCGAGCACGTAAAGCGTGAGCGGATCGAAGGTGCGCGCGGCGATGCGCTGAGCGACCATAAACATATCGACCATCGTAATAGAAGCCGCAAGCGAGGTATCTTTTAGCGTGCTAATAAAGATATTTGAAAGCGGAGGCAGCGAGATGCGCGCGGCTTGCGGAGCGATTATACGGCGTAAAATTTGCGCATAGCTCATACCAAGCGCCGTAGCGGCTTCCCACTGGCCTTTGGGCACCGAAAGCACGGCCGCCCTAACGGCCTCGGAAGCGTAAGCGCCGATATTTAGGCTGAAAGTTATGATCGCCGCGCTCCAAACATCGAGCGTAACGCCCACGATCGGCAGACCGAAATATACGATAAAAAGCTGCACTAAAAGCGGCGTGCCGCGAAATATCCAGATATAAAATTCGCTAAGTTGCTTTAAAATTTTGATATTTGCTATGCGCGCGATCGCCGTTAGCACCGCGATAAGAAGTCCCAGCGAAAAGGAGATCGCCGTAAGAGGCAGCGTCACCTTTATCATCGCTAGCGCCATAGGTTGTAGCGAGCTTAACAAAAGCTCGCTTATACGGTCAAATTCGTTCATCGCCATCTACCGCGAGACATCTTTGCCGAAATACCTGATCGAAATTTCAGCCAGCTTGCCTTCGTTTTTTAGCTCCTCTATCGCCTTGCTGATCTGATCGGCAAGCTCAGTATTGCCTTTTTGCACGATAGGTGCGGTATAGTCGGTATCGCTTCCCTCGGCGGCTATTTTAACCGGAGCGCCAGGGCGCTGCTTGATGAAGTCGTAAAATACGATATTATCGCGCACGACGGTATCTACGCGCTTGCTAACAAGAAGCTCCATACTCTTGCTAAAGCTATCGACCGTGACGTTTTGCGCCCCGTAGCTAGCGGCCACCTTCGCCCAGTTGCTGGTAGCGGAGTCAGCGTTTTTTTTACCTTTTAGATCATCAAAGCTTTTGATATCGTCGTTGTCTTTATGAGTGATGATAGCGCCGTGCACGACCGTATAGGGCTCTGCGTAGTCGTATTTTTTCTTGCGCTCATCGGTAACGCTTACTTGATTAAATACCGCATCGGCCTTACCCGCATCAAATGCCGCAAGCATCGCATCCCACGGAGCGGTTAAGAATTCGATCTTTAAATTTAGCTTCTTAGCGACTTCGCGAGCGATATCTACGTCGTAGCCTACGAGCTCATTTTTATCGTCATAGTATGAAAACGGCGCGTAAGTACCTTCCGTAGCGATTGTTAAAATGCCTTCTTTTATGGTTTTGGCGTTTAAATTTAGCGTAAGAAGTGCACCTAGAGTCAAAATTTTTAGTAGTTTTGAAACCATCTTTTATCCTTTAAATTTAGCTGCTTTTATGCGAGTAAATTTTACTCCGAGATATCTTTACCGAAGTATTTGACCGAAATCTCTTTTAGCTTGCCTTCGCTTTTTAGCTCACTAAGAGCCTTGTTTACGTCGTTTACGAGCTCTTCGTTACCCTTTTTTACGATGGCTGCGGAGTAGATCGGCTCGCTACCGCTAGCGGCTATTTTTAGCGGGGCGTTTGGACGCTGATTTATGTAATCGTAGAAAGTCACGCTGTCATTTATCGTCGCATCCGCACGGCGGCTGATGATGAGCTCCACCCCTTTACTAAAGCCGTCTACGGTGACGATTTGCGCGCCGTATTTTTGCGCGATACCGGCCCAGTTGCTAGTCGCCGAATGCGCGCTCTTCTTGCCTTTTAGATCCTCGAAGCTTTTGATTTCGTTATTGTCTTTGTGCGTGACTAGTGCGGCGTAGGCGACGGTGTAGGGAACGGTGTAATCGTATTTTTTCTTACGCTCGTCCGTGATACTTACTTGATTAAATACTATGTCAGCCTTGCCCGCATCAAATGCCGCAAGCATCGCATCCCACGGAGCTTCGACGAATTCCGCTTTTAAATTTAACTTTTTAGCGACTTCGCGTGCCACTTCTACGTCGTAGCCCGTTAGCGCGTCGTTTTTATCGTGGTATGAGTAGGGCGAATACGTGCCTTCGGTCGCGATTTTCAAAACGCCGTTTTCGAGAGTTTTTGCATTTGCGCCGGTTAAAAGAGCGAGGCTCGCCAAAGCAAGTAGAGAAGATTTTAGTAGTTTTTTCATTTTTTGTCCTTTTTAAATTTATCGTTGGCTATTCATCTAAAAAGGCCCGCGAGTGCGGAGTTGAAATATCTTTTTAAATGTTTAGCGACCTGCTAAGCACTTAAAAAGATATTCGTGCCTAGCGCCCTAGCTTTTTGTTTCGCAACAACACATGTCGCACATATCGTTTTTCATAGCGTACCTTTCGAGTAAAATTTGGCGGTGATTTTATGCAAAAAAAGTTTAAGATAAAATAAATTTATATCAAAATTTCGGATTTAATTTTTAAAAGAAGTGCTAAATTTAAGGCATAAAATTTTACTTTGATATCGATTGAATCGTGGTGCGGGCTAAATTTTAATTTGTCATCCATATTAGATCCGTCGCGCTGGAAGTTAAAATAAAGTCGCCTACGCCTAAAGCGGCATTTCATAGGGCTTATGAAAATTTATTTTGCGTTATTTTTGCTGAAAATATATAATTTAATCCAAAATTTATATACACTTCGCTATTATTTCGTTTTAAATTTCGCGGCCCACTCGTCTAGTGGTTAGGACGCTGGCCTCTCACGCCGGTAACAG
>ERZ772917.417-NODE-417-length-30870-cov-4.676359_pt1 | contig 30870 bp, 23 predicted proteins | sample MGYA00511187_ERZ772917 | MGnify/ENA primary metagenome ERZ772917 (study PRJEB29015, sample SAMEA2737925) | human oral metagenome | biome: human oral; feature: human-associated habitat; material: dental | place: China | collected 2012 ...
GCTCAACCAGCTTCGGGAGGGGACGTCGCAGTCCTGCTCAACCAGCTTCGGGAGGAGATGTCGCAGTACGGCTCAACCAGCTTCGAGGGGTGGGCTCAGAGCCCTTCGCGGGTGCGGCGGGCCAGTTCGGCGGTGGTCTGATTGCTGATGGTCACGTGACCCGGCAGCGGCAGGATCCGTTCGTGGACCGCGTCGACCAGCCATTCGGGTTGCGGGAAGAACTCCTTCTCCAGTTCCGCCGCCGGGGTGATGGCGTTGCGCGACCCCACCACCGTGACGGGCGCGTCGAGGTGATCGAACGCGATGCTCTGCACCTTGGACGCGACGTCCTGCAGGAAGGAGCCGCGCTCCACCGCGTCGGAGCTGAGCAGCAGCCGACCGGTTTTCTTCACCGACTCGACCACCGGGTCGAGGTTCAGCGGGGCGACGAACCGCAGATCGATGACCTCGGCCGACAGCCCGTACTTCGACTGCAGGATGTCGGCGGCCTCGAGGGCCCGGTACAAGGTGGCACCGAGGGTGGCGATGGTCAGGTCGGAGCCCTCGCGACGAACCACCGGTTCCCCTTCCGGAACCTCGTAGTAGCCCTCCGGAACGCCTCCGGGCTGGAACTCCTCGGCCTTGTCGTAGAGCAGCTGGGACTCGAAGAACACAACCGGATCGGTGCCGCGCAACGCCAGGTTCATCATGCCCTTGGCGTCGTAGGGGGTGGCCGGGTAGTAGACCTTCAAACCGGGCATGTGCGCGCACAGCGCCGACCAGTCCTGGGAGTGCTGGGCGCCGTACTTGTTGCCGACGCTGACGCGGATAACCAGCGGCATCTCCAGCAGACCCGCGGACATCGCCTGCCATTTCGCGGTCTGGTTGAAGATCTCGTCGCCCGCGCGCCCCAGGAAGTCGCAGTACATCAGCTCCACCAGCGCGCGACCCCCGGAGAGGGCGTAACCGACACCGGCACCGACGATCGCGGCCTCCGAGATGGGCGAGTTGAACAGGCGGTGGTAGGGCAGCAGCTCCGTCAGGCCACGGTAGACGGCGAACGCGCCACCCCAGTCGCGGTTCTCCTCGCCCCACGCGGCGAGCGTCGGATCGGTGGCGAAACGGTGCGCCACGGCCTCGAAGATCGCGTCGCGGTAGGCGAAGGCCTTGTTCTTGGAGACCGGTTTGCCGTTCTCGTCGCGGGCGGTGCGGATCTTGTTCCTCAGCGCCTTGACGCGCGGGTTCTCGGCCAGCGGGGTGAGCAGCTGCGGTTCCTCCTCCGACAGCTTCTCCTTGTTGCCGTTGCTGTACATCACCGTGTCGATGAAGTCCATGTGCACGCGCGGGCTGAGGTCCTCATCGCGGGTCGCCAGGGCGATCACCTTGGTGAGGCGCTCGTCGAACCTCTGCTGGATGGCGTCCACGTCGGCCTGGGTGAGCACCTTGTTCTTGATCAGGTAGGCGGCGTAGTTCTTGAGGCCGTCGTGTTTCTCCCACAGCTCCACCTCCTCGCGGGTGCGGTAGGAGGAGGCGTCCGACGGGGAGTGTCCGGAGAAGCGGTAGGTGATGGTGTCGGTGAGCACCGGTCCGCGGCCCGCGTCGAGGAGTTCGCGTTTGCGGGCGACGGCGTCGGCGACGGCGAGCGGGTTGAGGCCGTCGACGCGTTCGGCGTGCATGGCCTCCGGATTCACGCCCATGCCGACGCGCGCCAGGATGTCGTAGCCCATGGTTTCGCCGGAGGTCTGGCCACCCATGCCGTAGAAGTTGTTGAAGAAGTTGAACCAGATCGGCGGATTGCCCTCCACACCGTCTTTCCACAGGGTGCGGTACTGGTCCATGGCGGCCAGCATCATGGATTCCCAGACGGGGTCGCAGCCCATGGACGCGTCACCGATGTTCGCGATCACGATGCCTGCCCGGCGGTTGATGCGCTTGAACAGCGCCGCTCCGGTGGCGATGTCCGCGGAGCCGCCGACGATGGCGTTGTTCGGCATGGAACCGAACGGGGTGAAGAAAGCGTGCATCGACCCGCCGAGGCCGCGGTTGAAACCGGCCTTGCGGGCGAAGGTTTCGGCGACGGCACCGTAGAGGATGAAGTTCTCGGCGACATCGGCCAGGCCGTCGTCGGAAACCTGCTCGGCGAAGGAGAGGGTTTCGCCGTCCAGGAATTCCTTCATGATGTGTTCCAGGTCCGCGGCATCGAGTTTGCGGGAGGCGGAGAAACACTTGGCGAGGATCTCGCCGTGGCTGCGGTGGGATCCGAAGACGAAGTCGTCGGCACCGAGCTGCGAGGCCTGCCCCACCACGGCGGATTCCTGTCCGATGCTGAGGTGCGCGGGGCCGCGGTGGTTGTACTCCACGCCGTTCCAGGCACCGGTGGTCTTGATGGAATTGAGCATGGTCTCGAAGGAGCGCACGGCGATCATGTCGTGCAGGATGTCGATGAGCCCCTGCTTGCCGTGGCGTTTCAGTTCCGCCTTGAAGTTGGGTTCGTAGGCGTTGACGGGGATCTCGGGCGCCGTGATGACGCCCTTGGCACGCACGTTCGTCGGATCGACGATGAGTGAGCGGGTCATGGTTTTGTTGTCTCTTTCCTTGTCGATCAGGCCTTGGCCGCCCAGGCGGCCTCGCGGATCAGTTCACTGACTGTGGGATGGGGGAAGACGAGCTGACGCAGGTCGGTGAGGTCCAGTTCGGTTTCCAGCACGGCGGAGGCGCCCCAGATCATCTCGGCCGCATAGCTGCCCAGCACATGAATGCCCAGCACCTGGCGGGTCTCGGCGTCGAGGATGAGTTTGGCCAGTCCCGGGGCCTGGAGACCGTTCTCGGCCACGAACCGACCGGACATGTAGCCGGGGACGCTCGCGGTGATGATGTCACGGCCCGCCTTCCTGGCCGCGGCCTCGGTGAGTCCGATGCCGGCGCACTCGGGGGCGGTGTAGACGGCCCACGGGACGGTGTGCCAGCGCATCACCTCGCCGCGGCGGTGGGCCTCGGGGTCGAGGATGTTGGCGGCGGCCACCTCGCCCATGCGGTAAGCGGCGTGGGCTAGCAGGCTGCGACCAGTGACGTCCCCGATCGCCCACACGTTCGGCAGGTTGGTGCGCATCCGGTCATCAACGACCACTCCGCGACCGGAGTACTCCAGGCCGGTGTTCTCCGCACCCCAGCCGTCGACGGCGGGCCTGCGCCCGACGGCCATCAACACGTAGTCGGCCTCGACGCTCTCCTCGGCGCCGTCGGCGGTGGTCCAGTTCACCTTTCCACCATCGATGGAGGTAACCCGGCAGCCAAGTTTGAAGGTGACATCCTTCAGGGCTTTGCGGAGCTGCGCGGCCACATCGTCGTCGGCGAAGGGGACGATCTCGGGCAGCATCTCGATGACGGTGACCTGCGTACCGAGCATGGAATACAGCGAGGCGAACTCCACCCCAATGACGCCACCGCCGATCACGGCCAGGCGTTCCGGAATCTCCGGCAACGAGAGAGCGCCGGTGGAGTCGATGACCAACGGGTTGTCCTTGGCGCCGGGGATGGGGGGCATCACGGGCACCGACCCGGTGGCGAGGATCACGTGGGTGGCGGTGTGGGTGGTGCCGTCGACGGTGACCTTCCCAGGGCCGTCGAAGGTACCGTGGCCGTGCACGACGGTGACCCCGGCCTTCTTCTCGGTGGCGGCGACCCCGCCAACGAGAGTGGAGACCACCTTGTCCTTCCATTTCTGCAGGGCGGGCCAGTCGACATGGGCGCCGTCAACCTTCACCCCGAACTGGGCTCCGTGACGGGCATGGTCGTAGGTCTTGGCGGCCCCGAGAAGGGTTTTGGTGGGGATGCATCCCACGTTCAGGCAGGTGCCGCCCAACGAGGCGGCCTCGACGAGGAGCACTTTCTTCCCCGCGTGGCCGAGCCGCTCGGCGGCGATGTAGCCGCCGGGGCCGCCGCCCAGCACGATGACGTCATGGTCGGTCATTGTTCGTCCTCTCAGCTCAGGGCGGCCAGTTCGATGTTCTCGAGGAAGGCCACGAGGTCCTGCAGGAAACGGGCCGCGTCGGCGCCGTCGATGACCCGGTGGTCGGCGGTCAGCGACAACCCGATGCGCTGTTCGACGCGGACCTTGCCCTTCTCATCCGCGTAGGCGCGGGGGAAGATGGCGTCGACGCCGAGGATCGCGGTCTGGGGCACGTTCAGCAGCGGGGTGAAGTGTTCGATGCCGAAACCACCGAGGTTGGAGACGGTGAAGGTGGCCCCGCCCAGCAGGTCGGGGCTGATGGTGCCCTCGATGGCCTGCGCGGCGAGGTCCTTGCAGATCGCGGAGAATTGGCCGAGGCTGAGCTGCGAGGCGTTGCGCACCGTCGGGACGAGGAGGCCGCGCGGGGTGTCGCAGGCGAAACCGAGGTGGACCCGCTCGAAGGTGGTCAGCACGCCGTCCTCGAGGTGGGCGTTGTGGGCGGGGTGTTTGGCGGCGGTCCTGACCGCGGCGAAACCGACGAGATCGCCGATGGTCACCTTGTTCAAGCCGAGCGCCGGGTCGGAGTTCTTCAGCTTCTTGCGCATGTCGAGGAGACCCTGGGCCCGCGCGGTGGTGGTGTAGGTGAGCTGCGCGGAACTGGCCAGGGAGTGCATCATCCGCTCGGAGATCACCTTGCGGATGCCCTTCAGCGGAGTGCTTGTGCTGGGTCCGGGGAAGTCCAGGTCGGCTCCCGCGACCGCCGCAGGGACCGGCGTGGAGGTTGCCTCTGCCGACGCAGCAGGGGCGGTGAGGTCGGCCTGGCTGACGCGACCGCCGAGCCCGGTGCCCTCACCCGCGACCGCTCCGGCCCGGGCCGCCGCCCTGGTGGTGGTCTCGGCGACGGCGGCGACGTCGCGGGCTATCACGCGACCTCCGGGGCCGGTACCCGCAGGAACGGCCGCGATGTCGATGCCCTCGGCGGCGGCCAGGTTGCGGGCGCGCGGGCTGGAGCCGCGTTCGTCACCGGCCACGGAAGCGCCGGTGGGCGCCTGCGCCGGGGGCTCGGAGGTCGCGACGGTGGCTTGTTCGGGGGCCTTCTCCTGCGCGGCGCCGAAACCCACCTCAGCGAGCACGGGGGCGGGGTCCTCGCCGGGTTCCCCTACCACGAGGAGGGGCTGTTTGACGGGGACGTCGTCGCCCTCGGCCCACAGCAGCTTCAGCACGGTCCCGGACGCGGTGCTGGGCACCTCCATGGAGGCCTTGTCGGTCTCCACCTCGCAGAGGATGCCGTTCTCGGCGATGGTGTCGCCCTCCTTGACCAGCCAGGAAACGATGAGACAGGACTCGACGCTGTTCCCGAGGGCCGGCATGACTATGACGGTTGCCATTTGGTTTCTCCTAGACGATGCGAACGTGGGTGTGTTCCTTGAGGGCCTCCACGGCATCGTCGGGGAGACCGGAGTCGGTGATGATGCCCGTGATGGCATCCAGCGGCAGGAAGGAAACGAACCCCGCCTGCCCGAACTTGCTGGAATCGGCCACCAGCCAGGTCTGTTCGGCGCGCTCCCGCATGGTGGTTGCCACCTGCGCACCCTCGACGAAACGTGTCGTCAACCCGCGTTCGGGTGAGAAACCGTCGGTGCCGAGGAAGGCGATGCGGGTGTTGAAATCGGCGATGGCGCGTTCCGCGAGGGGGCCGACCAGGGATTCCGACTCAGGCCGGAACACCCCGCCCGCAAGGATGATGTTCAGCGCTGGGTTGGTGCGGGCGTTGTTGAACACCAGCGTCGAGTTGGTGACGATCTGCACCCCTCGCCTGCCGGTCAGGTGCCGGGCGATCAGCGCCGCGGTGGTTCCGGCCTCGATCATGACGGTGTCGTCGTCGCCGATCAGCTCCGCGGCGGCCTGCGCGATCTTCTCCTTGGCCTCCACGTTGACCTGCTGCCGCTGCAGGATTCCCTGGAGGGTGATGGGCCGCGCCCCGCCACGGGTGCGCACAAGCATGCCCTGCTGTTCGAGGGTGCGCAGGTGGCCGCGGATGGTCACCTCGGAGACCCCGAAGTCGCTGGCCAGGCCGGAGACGCTCAGCCGTCCGTCGTCGGCCAGCTTCGCGAGGATCGCGCTCTCACGTTCCGTGCGTTCCACCACCATCGCTGGACCCTTCTGTTCACTTACGAAACTCTTTCGTAAGTCCTACGATACCTCATCGTTTTCGGACGTCAAGAAACAGTAGCACAAGCTGATCGCACATCCGCCGAGCCTCAGGGCGGCGCACTCGACAACCCCAGACCCCGACTCTCGCCATTGACTAGCATGATCACGGCGGCTCCACCCTCGGGACCACACCACAGCCGCCCCTGTCAATTGGTTTCGATTCGACCATCGAACGAAGAGCGACAAAACGATGAATCCCCGTTCGTGAACCCCCGGCGGTCCTTTGCGCAACTCCCACGAACCCGTCGATGCACGAAACTCAGATTGGCTAAGGTATGCTCTTGGCGGCGAAGGTTAACCTCATTCGGTTTTCGCGTCCCCCGACCCCCTCAAGCAGCACTAGAAGACAACTTCACCAGGAGGCCCCGTGCCCTCGTCACGCCATTCCCGGCGCCGCCGCCCAAAAGTTGATTTATCAATCGTTAATGCCGATACCGAACTAGCGCTTGTCGACAACCTCGCCCCCGAGGAACGCCGGGCCTCGACCTCAGGTCGCTACTCCCCCACCCTACTCTTGGTCGCCATTCTCGCGTCGATCGGTGTTCTTGCATACGCATGCTTCATCCTCAACCCCGCTTTCAGGGGTGACCTCATCCCGTGGCTCATCGTCATCACGTGCGAACTGATTCTCATTTTCCAGGCTGCCATGGCCCTGTGGACGATACTTTCCGGCTACGGCCGCCAGCCCAGCTACAGTTTCCAGGCCGCCCAGGCCAAGATGTTCGACCCGCAGCTCAACGCCCGCCTGAGAATCAGCAACGACCCCACGAAATGGCCCATGTACCTGAACGGCCGCCAGGCCAACGTGGACGTGCTGATCACGGTCTACGGCGAGTCGCTGGACGTCATCAGGACCACGGTCAAGGCCGCCATGGCAATGCGCGGCCTCCACACCACCTGGATCCTGGACGACGGGGACTCGGATGAGGTTCGGGACCTGGCCAAGACCCTCGGCTGCCGCTACGTGCGCCGCCTCGGCAGCTCCGGGGCCAAGGCCGGCAACGTCAACAACGCCCTGTCGGTGGCCAAGGCCGAGTTCTTCGTCATCTTCGATGCAGACTTCGTGGCCAAACCCGACTTCCTCTACGAGACGCTTCCGTTCATGGAGGACCCGAACGTGGCCTTCGTGCAGACGCCTCAGGTTTACGGCAACCTCAACAACATCGTCTCCAGGGGTGCGGGGTTCATCCAGATGGTTTTCTACCGGTTCATCCAGCCGGGGCGCAACGAGTTCAACGCGGCGTTCTGCGTCGGCACCAACGTGCTGTTCCGCCGCGCGGCCGTGAAGGACATCGGCGGGATCTACACCCAGTCCAAGTCGGAGGACATCTGGACCTCGATCCTCCTGCACGAACGAGGCTGGCGCTCGATCTTCCAGCCCAAGGAGCTCGCCATCGGCGAGACCCCCGACACCATCGAGTCCTACAGCAAGCAGCAGCTCCGCTGGGCCACCGGGGGGTTCGAGATCCTTTTGACGCACAACCCCCTCAGGCCACGTCGTCGCCTCCACATGGACCAACGGCTCATGTACTTCGCCACGTGCACGTTCTACTTCACGGGCATAGCACCGGGCCTCCTCATGCTGGTCCCTGTGCTGGAGGTGTTCTTCGACCTGCGACCCGTGACACTCGCCGTCAAATGGTACGAGTGGGCCTTGTTCTACCCCGGTTTCTACGCCATGCAGATTTTGCTGGCAGCCGTGATCGCGGGCACATTCCGTTGGGAGGTTCTCCTGCTCGCTGCCAATTCCTTCCCGATCTACATCAAGGCATTCTTCAATGCCCTACTCAAGGTGGATACGAAATGGTCGGTCACGGGAGCCACCGGCGGTAAGGCCTCCGCGTTCAACTTCATAATGGTGCAGGTCTGGGCGTTCGTCCTCATGGTAGGCACCTCGATCGTCTCCATCTACCGAGACTACTCGATGGGACATCTCAACATCGCCACGTTCTGGTGCGTTTTGAACTCATTCTTCCTCGGTGCGTTCGTCGTGACTGCATTCTTGGAGAACCGACAGAAGAAACGGGAAAAGACACAGCCCCAGCGCGGTCTGGAGGCAGCTGAATCCCCCTACGCCGACAGGCAGCTGGTCTCGGTGGGCAGGCAGTCCGAGGCCTTGGACGTCGAAGCCATCCTGGACGCCCAGGCAGCCAAGGGCGCCCTCGCAGAAAATCCCGAACTTCAAGACCGAAAGGGCTGATCCATGTCCTGGCTGAATCGTCTCAAGCTCCTCAGCGGCATCGTCATCATCGTCCTCATCGTCGGCCTACTGACGCTGTTGTTCAACCAGCGGCAAAATCAGGTGGCAAGTATCGCGGCCCACGTCGATGCTCCCCGCACGGTCGTCGCCTCCCCGTACGGGGGCCTGGTCACGGATCAGAAACGCAATCCCGGTGATCACGTATCGGCCGGCGACCAGCTCTTCACGGTCATCAGCTCCAACTTGCGGGACATGGCGGCCCTCGGGATGAAACCAACCAGCACCGACGGCTACAAGGTGGACCTGGAGTTGGGCACCATCACCTTCTACGCCACCATCGATGGTTACCTAGAGAGTTTCACGGCCTTCGAGGGCAGTTACGTCAACGGCAGCGAGCGTTTGGCCGAGATCGTCTCCAACAAGAACAAGACCGTGGTGGCGACGTTCCAGCTCAACCCCTCCGACTACGGACGAATCGAGCAAGATGGCAAGGTCGCGATTCACCTGCCCGACGGCCAGCTCGTGGAGGGACGGGTCATGAGCGTCAACATCGGCACCGACGAGACCTCGAAGAAAACCGTCACTGAGGTGACGGTCGCCAGCGACGGTCTCCAGGCCGACGACCTCACGTTGCTCACCCGGCGAAACACGCCCGTCAATGCGGTCATGAGCCTGAGGGACGACGGCCCGCTGGCCGGACCCACCCAAACTCTTCGTGAATTCCTGGTGAAGATCGGCCTGCGTTGAAACGATTTCTCAAACCCTTCCTGACGTTCACCTGCTCGATCGCGATCGTGCTGCTGTCCAGCCAGTGTTCTCACAAACCCTCGCCCGAACCCCCGCCCTCAACGGGCGCGTCGACGAACGGGTTGTCCGGTGAGGCGGCCGCCCTTGAGGCGGTGAACCACCGCCAGGGCAAGGATCTCAACCCCGCCCGACTCGCGAAGGGTCTCGTGCCACCCACCAACCGGTGGTTCTCGGGGATGGTTTTCGGCCCCGAACCCCTGCCGGTGTATCCCCTGCCGCTGAGCTTCCAGCTGAAGGCCACCGGGTTCGATTTCGGGCTGCCGGAGGTGAAATCCACCGAGAAGACCCTGTTCGGCGGCCACCGACCCGAGGTCACCGTAACCCTGCCGGGTGTTGAGGGCTGGCAGGTGGTGGCCTACGACACGGTCACCGTCGTCGCGGAGGCACGGGACGCATCCGGGCCCGTGGGCCGTGTCACCCTGGCCCAGGGGTCCCCCCAGATCACCTTCACCGCATTGAAGTCGGTGACCCTGGAGACCTCCCCGCTGCCCGACCGCTTCGCCCTGACCCCAGACCCCGGTTCCGGCGCCTCCCAGTTGCAGCTGGCGGAGGGACAGGCAGCGACGTGGGCCGCCGTTCCCGACGGGATGTCGAAGACGGACCTGCTCGACAAGATCCATCCCGTGGCCTCGTCCGAAGCGTCGTGGCAGGTTGGCGACGAGAAGGTTTCCACCACCATCGGGTGGCACACCACCGACGGGGCACCCACCCTGGTGGCCACCATGCCCCATCAGGTGGCTGACACCGCCCAGGAATGCCAGATGGGAACCTACGAAAGCGTCTACGGCAAACTCCGGCTGTGTTTGACGTCTTCGGTGACCTGGAACACCCCGAAGCAGTCGGCCCCGGCAAACTACGACCTGGGTGGCCTGGACGAAACCGCCCGCACGAAACTCATCACACACCTCGAGGCGGACGTGCAGGGCCTTCCGGCCTATCCCGCCGACACCTACTTCGCCGGGAAGGCAATGGCCCGGGATGCCCAGCTCATGCACCTGGCGAAAACACTGGGGCGCGATGACCTGGCGACAAAGGTCCGCAACCGGCTGGTGCCCGAGTTGAAGACGTGGCTGAACCCGGCGGGATGCGCCGATTCGAAGGCCGACCGTTGTTTCTTCTACGACCAGACCAATCACGGCATGGTCGGTCTGGTGTCCACCTTCGGCAGCGACGAGTTCAACGACCACCACTTCCACTACGGCTACTTCCTGCACGCGGCGGCCCTCGCCGCCATGGACGACCCGAGCCTGCTCCCGGAGTTGTCGCCGGTGGCGACCCTGCTGGCCTCCGACATCGCCCGCCCGACGGCCTCGGACAATTTCCCCGCCATGCGCGTCTACGACGTCTACGCCTCCCACTCGTGGGCCTCCGGCACCTCACCGTTCGCCGACGCCAACAACCAGGAATCCACCAGCGAGGCCGTCGCGGCCTGGATGGGGCTGCGGCTCTGGGCGGAAACCAGCGGCGATCAGGCGTTGGCGGACCAGGCCGCCTGGATGCAGTCCAGCGAGGCCGATGCCGCTTTGAAGTACTGGCTGAACTTCAACGTCGACGACCCGCTGTACGCACCCCTCGAGTACAGCTATCTACCCCTGAACTTCGGCGGCAAACGGGACTTCGCCACCTGGTTCTCCCCCGACCCGGAGGCAGGCCTGGCCATCCAGGTTCTTCCCATAACCCCCGCCTCCACCTACCTGGGGGTGGACCGGGCCCGGGTGGCGACCAATGTCGACAAGGCGTTGACGGCCGACACCTTCAACCGCACCTACGGGGACCTGTTGCTGGCCTACTGGGCCCTGTCCGGACCGGAGGCCCGGAAACAGGCGATCGAGCTGGCGGATACGGTTCCCATCGATGACGGGTTCTCCCGTTCCCTCCTGCTGGCCTGGTTGTACGCGCTGAAGGAGTGATCGTCGAAAACCCACCGGGACGGTCGGGTGCGGCGGCGAAGGCCCTGCCATTAGGGTTGTGCGTCATGGACATCCTGTTCGACACGGCCAATCTCGATGACATCGAGCGGCTGACCCCGATCTACCCCGTCACCGGAGTGACGACCAACCCCACGATCCTCAAGGCCGAGGGCAAGGTTGATTTCTACGCGCACTTCCGCCGGATCCGCGAGATCATCGGTCCGGATCGCACCCTTCACGTGCAGGTCCTCGCCAAGGACACCCGGGGCATGATCGACGACGCCCACAAGCTGCTGGACAGGATCGACGACAGGGTCTACCCCAAGATCCCCACCACCGAGGCCGGTATCGCGGCCATGCGCCACCTGAAGGCCGAAGGGGTCAAGGTGACCGCTACCGCGATCTACTCCAAGACCCAGGGTTTCCTGGCGATCGCAACCGGCGTCGACTACCTGGCGCCGTACTACAACCGGATGCAGTCGCTCGACATCGACACCCGCGGCACCCTGGAGGCCCTCGCCGGTTTCATCCGCCGGTTCGACGCCCCCAGCAAGATCATGGCGGCTAGTTTCAAGAACGTCTCCCAGGTCTCCCACGCCCTCGAGGCGGGCGCCGACGCGGTGACGCTGTCGCCGAAACTGCTGCGCGTCGCCCTGTCGGCGCCGGGAATCGAGGCCGCCGTCGACACCTTCATAGACGACTGGGAGAAGATCTACGGCACCCGCTCACTGCCCGACTGAGGAGGATTCTAAGCTTCTCCTCTCGTCTTCTCTGAGACCGATCCGCGCTGCTTGGCATAGGTGGTCGGCGTGATGCCGGTTGCCGACTGGAAATCGCGTTGGAAATGGGCTTGGTCGGAGTATCCGAGGGACGCCGCCAGCTCCGCCAGGGAGACCTCCCCGGACAGCTGCCAGGACGCCTCATGGAGCCGTCTGCGGCGGATCAGCCATTTCGGTGTCAGCCCGATTCGTTTCGCCGCCAAGCGTTGCAGTGCGCGTTCGTTCATGCCGAAGCGTTCGCAGATCTGGGAAACCCGCCGGATGGTGGGGTCGTTTTCAACGGTGCGGACGATGGTGTTCACCGCGAGACCCTCAGGATCCACCGGGGCCAGCCTCCGCAGCGCGGTCTCCATCACCGCGATGGCGGATTCCCTGGCGGCCGGATCGTCGGGGTGAGTCATGCTGGCCCGGATGTCGGCGACCAGTCGAGGAACCTCCACCAGGGTGGAGTCCTCGAGCGCGATCTGCCCGTCAACCAGGGTCGAGACGTCCGCCCCGATCAGCTGCCGCCCGACGGCGGGTTGCAGAAGCACACCGACGGTCCAGCCACGGCCGGTGAGCCTCTTGGTGGCGAGTCCGCTGGTGGGGCCAACCAGACTGGCGTGGTCGGCGTCGATGACGATGAGACAGACCGGGTATTGCAGGACCCGCTGGATCGACTCCCGGCCGGGCGCGAGATCCCACACCGGCACCCAGAAACGCCGCACCACGTCCGCCAGGCCCGCCCGGGGTGCGAAGCGGTACACCGGCGGACTGAAGCCGCGGTCGTCGGCGAGATGGGCCCGCTCCCGGAAGGATGTGTCGTATTCGTTCAATACTTCCTCCCTTTCCGCCGATCACACTAGCGTCCATGGATACCCGAATCACGCAATTCCTTGGCCACGTCGACACCTTCACCCGGCGAATCGCGAACCTTGAGACCGACCGCTGGGAGAATCCGAGTCCCTGCGAGGGGTGGAGTGCGAAGGAAGTCCTCGACCACGTCATCGACACCCAGCGCGACGTCTTCGGCAACCGAGGTCTGGAGCTGGGTCCCCGCCCGGAGGGGGCACCGCATGAGGCCTGGGCCGCGCACGCGGCCGCCGTGAGGTCGGCGGTGACCGACGAGGAAACGCTCCTGGCCACCTACGACTCCTTCTTCGGACCGACCACCCTGGCCGACACGCTGCTGAGTTTCTACCGCTTCGACCTGATCATCCACGCCTGGGACATCCAACGGGCGGCCGGAAACGATCTGGAACTGAGCGATACGGAGCTCGCCTTCCTGGAAACCTGTATTCCCTCGTGGGGAGACATCTTCTATCAGGACGGGATCTGCAAACGACCTGTTGAGGTTCCCGACGATGCGGACCGCCAGACCCGCGTACTGGCCCTGACGGGTCGCCGTTGCTGATACATGCCGCGGATCCGGGGTACCGTTCGGCGCCCCAGATCCGAACCCCACCAACCAGCACCGGGCGGGCCAAACAAGGGGAAACGAAGCAGCTACGGGCTACCAGCGCGTCCCAAACGGGAATTTTCCTACATCGGATGCAGGAAAATTCCTACATCCGATGTAGGAATTTCCATGCCCAGCAGTTTCTACCGTCCGCGGGCCACCGAGCAAACCTTCACAGACCACGCGTCACACCAAGTCGCGATCCTGGAAGGCCGCCGAGCGATCGACAAGTCGACCTCGGCGCGCCACCTCGTGGACACCGGCATCTACGTTTCCTACCAGACCTTGGCCGATCCCACGGAGCGCGCAAACGCCGCGGCTGATCCAACGCGCTGGCTCGCATCCCTGGATTTTCCGGCAATCATCGATGAGGCGCAGCTGGTCCCGACCTGAGCCTGGCGGTCAAGGAGCTCGTGGACTCCCGCCCACCGGGACATCACGTGTTGCTCACGGGTTCGGCCTCCGTGGGCCGCGGGCAGCTGGAGGGCTCCGACCCCTTGGTCGGCCGCGCGACAAGAACGCGGCTTCACCCTTTCAGCGCTCTCGAGGCCTCGCATCCGGCGGAAACGGATGCGCCTTGTCTCGTCGATCTTCTTTTCGACGCCCAGTTGGACTTGGACACACCGGGACCCGTCTCAACTCAAGAGCTCGTACGCCTCTTGAGGACAGGAGGCGTTCCCAGCTACTGCCTGAGCACGGTTCCGCTGACCACGAGCGCCCTGGAGGTCCGCGTCCATTCGGACATGCTGGCGCTTCTCGGTGACCGGGTTCTGCCCGAGGAGAAACTCGACGCCGGAATTGCCGGAACCGTCCTCGACTCGATCCTGCGCATTCCCGGAGGGCAGTTGAACAAGACCGGGCTCGCGGCAGAACTGGGGATCGACCAACGAACCGTTTCTCGATACCTGGGCATCCTTGATCGTCGTTTCCTCCTCACCTTTCTGCCCAATCTGAGGACTGGATTGACACGAACTTCAAAAACGATGCCGAAAGTTCACTCATCAGATTCCTCGGCAACCTGCGAAGCGATTTCCAGAGCAGGGCATGACATAGCCTCCTCTCCCGAGGCCCTCGGGCAAGTCTTGGAATCATGGGTCGTTCAGCAACTGACCGCGGCGCGCGGGTGGGCACACCTGAAAACCCGGATCTTCTATTGACGGGACAACAAGACCCAGCGGGAGGTCGATGTCGTACTCGTCGATGGCGCCGGAAGACGAGTCGGCATCGAGGTCAAGCTCGCCACATCCGTTTCTCCTTCCGACTTGAAGGGGCTGAAAGCCCTGCAGGAGCACGGAGGATTGCACCGGGGTTTCATAGTCCACACGGGGACGCGGTTTGAGCAGATTGCTGATAAAATCTGGGCGCTACCCATCGCGGCTTTCATTCAACCTTCCGCATGGGGGGCAGCACTCGCTTCCCCCTCCTCCCCAACCCCGACCAGAAAGGTCATCGCCTTACCCCCGGAGAAAAACGTCACCACGACCGACGAGCATCCAGCCTCGATGAGCAACCCTTCGGTCTTCCTCAGCTACGTGCATGACGACGACGATTACTTTGACGGACTTCTCATCGCCTTCACCAAGAAGGTGATACAGGCCTGCAGAAGCGAGCTCGGCACCCCCGTCGAGCTCATCACCGATAACATCTCGCTGGCTTGGGGGGAGAACTGGCGGGAAAAGCTTCAGAAGGAAGTCGGCAGAACCACATTCCTCATGGCCATGGTGACCCCTAGCCATATTCGTTCTCAAGCCTGCCGGGACGAGTTCCTTCAATTCCGCACCAAGACGGCCAAAGCAGGTTATCAGGGCCTCCTGACCCTCTTGGTGAAAAATCCCCGCTGGGAAGCACCAGACGTGAGGGACGATCCTATCTGTCGCAGCATCCGAGAAACCATTGACGAACACCAGTGGCTCTCGCTCGATCACCCCCTGGAGAACTTGGAACCAGAGACTCGCGATTTTCGAAATGCTGCCCGCAGCTTGGGGAAGGAGCTGGCACGTCGCATCGAGGCCCTCGAGGCATAGGAGACACCCACCCTTTCAGCAGCCCCCTCGGAAAACCCATCTGACCCGCCGGAGGACGAGGGCATCATCGAGCTGTTGGAAACTCTCTTGGAAAGCGACGCACCCGCTTTCTCGCAGCGCTCGGAGGACTTCAATAAAGTTTTTGCCGCTTTTGGGGAGGCCTTCAATCGTGAGCTCTCCAAATTGCCGAGCGGAAACATCCCGAGCAGTGCCGCACTGGTTCTTGCGGCAAACAAGATCAGCCCCACCCGGATCGATCTCGACAAAGCAACTGATGCCTTGGCCACGGCATGGACCGCGCTGGATGACACCCTGACCCGCCTGCTGAGGCTGGTGGGCGAGTCAGGCCTGGTGGAACACGGAAAAGAGCTCAAGGAAATGTTCTCGGGACTCTCCCGGAGCATGAACAACATGGATTTCGGCGGCATGAATCAGCAGGTCCAGATGCTCAGCGCCATGTCCAGGACAATGCGCCCTGCCGCTTCGACGCTTTCACGAGTTCTCTCCACGACACAGGCGATCGCCAGGTCCGCCGAAATCTGGGAGGAGAATCTGTAGAGGCCCTCCGAACGACACGGCTCGTAAGATCCATGCCGCCCCTGACGGATATCCGCATCTGACCCGATCGACTCTCCCCCGCGATTCGTGCACAAGAGAAGTGGGGTGGATGTTGCCCCCCGGCTCGCGAAGACCCGTCAATGATCATCCCGAACCACACGCCGCGCAAGGGATTCGCCTGCCGAGACACAGCCAACGAACAAGCCCCGCGGTAAGCGTTCTCCATGCCGGAAGGCGCGTGCCGGTCTCTGCTGGCTGCCTGTTCACCGCCTCCCACAGCGGCCTTGCGGAGCACCGGATGCCGTCCGAAAGGACTTCTTGACTCCAACATACGTCGGCGTTTAGCGTCAAAACGCGAAACCACTGGGCACATGCCAATGGAGGTTGAAGAAACGTGAAGAAAATCCGAAATTCAATCACTTCGGCGGCCGGAGCGGCACTATTGGCCGCGGCTCTGCTGGCCACGTCGTCCCCGGCCCTCCAGGCGGCGGCGGACGACGACCCGGCGCCGAACCCGGCGGAGGTCTCCCCGGTAGGAATCGATTCCTCCGGACAGTCCCTGACGTGGCAGCCGGACGACGCCCCGGCGAGTTCCGGGGATTCCGTTCCCGGGTACAAACCGGATTCGATCGAATCGGCTCCCAGCAGCATCATCGGCGAGGACGAGCGGGTGCGGCTGACCGACACCACCGCCTACCCGAACTCCGCAATCGTCTACATCAGCAAGGGCGGCAAGCCCTACTGCACGGGCTGGATGATCTCGGCCGACACACTGGTCACCGCCGGACACTGCGTGTACAGCTACGAGCGCCAGGAATGGACCTCGGGGCTGGAGTTCAGCCCGGGCGCGAACGGCCCCGAGCGCCCGTTCGAAACCGCGACGGCGACCCAGAAGTGGACCGACGTCGCCTGGGTCAAGAACAACGACCCTCGGCTGGACTGGGGACTGGTCAAGCTCGACAAACCGCTCGGCGACCGGACCGGCTGGTTCGGCCTGACGTGGCGTTCCGAGGATTACAAGGACATCGGGGTCGAACTGCGCGGCTACCCCTATGACAAGGCCCCGGGAGAGCTCTGGGGCATGGGCGGAACGGTGACGGAGAGCCGGGGAAACCAGCTCTGCTATTCGTTGGACACCTTCCCCGCCCAGAGCGGCTCTCCCCTGTACATGTCCGATGGCGCCTTCGCGATCGGCATTCACGCATACGGCACGGTACGGGGGCAGCAGCAGCCCGGGCGCGAATGCCCTCAGGAATACAACGCCGGAACGAGGATCACCAAGGGCCTGTACGAGTTGTTTGTCGACCTGAAGTCCCGTCGCTAGGCTCCTCTTCCGCTCGTCAGGGCGCGCCGAAGGTGCGTCGGAGCAGCTTCACGACCTCCTCGTAGAGCAGCACCGCCGCACCGGCGCCGACGGCGACGGCCCAGTGGATCCAGTCCAGCGGTGCCGTGCCGAACGCGGACTGCAGGAACGGCACCTCGACCACCAGCACCTGGAGCACCGTGACCAGCGCGACCGACCCCCACAGCCAGGCGTTGCTGAACATGTGGGTGAAGGCACTTCCGGTATCGGAGCGGGAGTTCAGCGCGTTGAACAGCTGCATGAAAACCAAGGCGGTGAACATGGTGGTGCGGGCGACCGCGAACTGCGAGTCGGGGGTGGCGAGATCCTCCAGGCCCCCGACGAGACCACCGGGCAGGGTGAGGTCGTAGATCAGCAGGGTCAGCAACCCCATCACCAGGCCGACTCCGATGATCCGCTGCCACATGTGGGTATCGATGATCCGGTCGGTCAACTTGCGGGGGCCGCGGCCCATGACGTCGTCGGTTTCCGGGTCGACGCCCATCGCGAGCGCGGGTCCGGAGTCGGTGACGAGGTTGATCCACAGGATCTGCGTCGCCAGCAGCGGAACGACGGCGGCGGCTGGGTTGGCGGGGTCGGCCAGGCCGATGAGCCCGCCGAGCAGGACCGCCAGGAACACCGTCGCCACCTCACCCATGTTGGAGCTGAGCAGGTAGCGCATGAACTTCTTGATGTTGTCGAAGATTCCGCGGCCCTGCCGGACGGCGGCGACGATGGTGGAGTAGTTGTCATCGCCGAGGATCATCTCCCCGGCCTCCTTGGTCACCTCGGTGCCGGTGATGCCCATTGCGATCCCGATGTCGGCGGATTTCAGGGCGGGGGCGTCGTTGACGCCGTCGCCGGTCATGGAGACAACCTGCCCGCCGGCCTGCAGCGCGTCGACGATCCGTAGCTTGTGTTCCGGGGAGACACGGGCGTAGACGTCGACGTCCCGGACCGCCCGGCCCAGTTCCTCCTCGTCCATGGATTCGATCTCGCGGCCGGTCAGCGCCCGGGAGGCCCCTTCCGTGATGCCGAGGTCGGCGGCGATGCGCGCGGCCGTGACGGGGTGGTCGCCGGTGATCATGACGGTGCGGATGCCCGCGCGGTGCGCCTCCGCGATGGCCTCGACGGCCTCCGGTCGCGGCGGATCGATGATGGCGACAACGCCGAGGTGGACCAGGTCGTGTTCGGCGTCCTCGGTGAAGGTGGCGGGATCCTGTTCGAGGGCGCGACGCCGGGCGACACCGAGCGTGCGGTATCCCTCGGCGCTCAGGCGTTCGATGTCCGCCTCGATCCGGCCGCGGCGTTCGTCGCTGAGCGGCACGACATCGTCGCCGACCAGTTCGGCCGTGCAGCGCTCCAGCAGCACGTCGGGGGCGCCCTTGGCGAACAGCCGCACGTGCTCGTCGGTGGTTCGGCGCCCGAGCACGGACATCATCTTGCGTTCGGAGGTGAACGGCACCTCGCCGATGCGTTCCCACGCCCCGATCCGCTCGGACACGCCGTCGAGTTTGTGCTGGGCCACGAGGAACGCGGCCTCGGTGGGGTCGCCCTGGACCTCCCATGTGCCGTTGACCTTCGCGAGTTGGGCATTGTTGGCCAGGGCTCCCGCCGCGAGGGTGCGTTCGACCTCGGCCCGGGTCCTGGCCTCGTCGCCGGTGATGACAGCCGCCCCGACGGGTTCGTATCCGGTGCCGGTCAGCTCGACCCGCCCGGAGGGGGTGACGATCTCGCGGATCGTCATCTCGTTCTTGGTGAGGGTGCCGGTCTTGTCGGAGGCGATCACGGAGACCGAGCCGAGGGTCTCCACCGAGTGGAGGTCCTTCATGACCGCGTTGCGGCGCGCCATGGCCTGCACGCCGATGGCGAGCACCAGCGACAGGATCGCGGGCAGGCCCTCCGGCACTGCGGCCACCGCCAGGGAAACCCCGAGCAGCAGGATGTCGACGGCCTCGTGGAAGGAGGAGACCCCGTTGACGGCGGCCACCACGATCATGACCACGACGGCGATGCCGATGACGAGCACACCCAGGGTCCTGGATATCTGGGCGATCTCGCGTTGCAACGGGGAGGGTTCGTCGGCGGTCTCGTCCAGCAGCGTCGCGATGCGCCCCATCTCGGTGTCCATGCCGGTTCCGGTGACGACGGCCCGCCCCACGCCCCGGGCTACGGCGGTGCCCTTGAACACCATGTTGTGCCGATCCCCAAGGGAACCGAGTTCCGCAAGCGGGGTGACGGTCTTGGTGACCGCCTCCGACTCGCCGGTGAGCGAGGCCTCCTGCACCTGCAGCGAGGAGGCGCTGATCAGGCGCGCGTCGGCGGCCACCGCGTCGCCCTCCCCCAGCACCAGGACATCGCCGGGAACCAGGTCGGCGGCGGGTATCGTCGCCAGTTTGCCGTCGCGCAGCACCGTCGCCCTGGCGGCCGTCATGTCCGCCAGGGCGGCGACGGCATCGGCGGCCCTGTTCTCCTGCACGAAACCGATGACGGCATTGGCCAGCACGATCAGCAGGATGACGACCACGTCGATCGGCAGGCCACCGGCCCCCTCGAGGAACCACGCCACCAGCGAGATGACCATGGCCCCGAACAGCAGGTAGACCAGCGGATCGGCGAACTGCTTCAGGAAACGCCGCCAAGCGGCCTCCCGCGGCCGGGAGCGCAACTCGTTGGGGCCGTGGCTCACCAGACGCGAGGCGGCCTCCACCGAGGACAACCCGGTCCCGGGATCAACCCCGGCGGCGCTCAGCGCCTCGTCGGCGGTTTGGAGGGCGGGTGAGGTGGTCATGATTCCTCGCTGGATTCCTGAACGGATCGATGATTTACTTTGATGGTACCAACTATTTTTGCGAGGACAACCTGAGGAGGCAGGCCATGAGCACCGACGCCGACGAGACCGTCGCGGATCTTCACCGGCTCTTCTCCGGGCTCAGTCGACTGGCCAGCCGGATGCGGTTGCGAAACGCCATGCATCCTGGCATCCGCAACCTGGCGCAGACCGACGCCTGGCTGTTGTCGCATCTGGCGGCGACGGGACCGGCGCGGATGTCCGCGCTGGCCGAGTGGCAGGCCGTCGACCGCTCGACGATGACCGCGCAGGTCAAACGCCTCGAACGCGCCGGGCTGGCCCGTCGCCACACCGACCCCACCGACCGGCGGGCCAGCATCGTGACCCTGACCGAGGACGGGGAAGCGGCATGCAGCGAGATCCGTAGGGAGGCCTCCGCTTTCTTTTCCGGCGTCCTGTCCGACTGGACCCCGGAGCAACGTCGCGAGCTGATCGAGTCGATGACCCGGCTGAGCACCGCCCTCGAGGAGCACCTGAACTGAGCTGCCTTCATCGGCGGCCCCGGACGCGCCAACAAGATGGACCGGGAGCCTTCCTCACAACCAGTTAGGTCTTGATGCGTTCCTTTAATTCAGCGGTTTTTCTTCCGCTTGGCGACTTCCGTGTCCTCTTCCCCCGCTATGGTTGTGCCACCGGACTTCACGAAGGAAGATTATGACAACGCTGTCTCTCGGTTCACTCCAAGACAAGATCCGCGACCCCGAATTCGCCTTGGCAAGGATAAACGCCACGTACCAGCCCGGCGGTGGCCCGGGAAGCAGGCTTTTCCCGCCAACGTTTCCCACCTCGAGATCGGACGACTCCCCCTACCTCATGGAGGAACGCACCTGCGACGGTTCCTCACGTAGGGCCGTCGTCCTCGATCAGGTTCCCTCCCAGGCGAACCGGTGCGAGGAGGCGCTCAAGACGGCCCGGCAGGCGGGAAAGATTCGACTGCCGTTGTTGAGACTAACCCACGACGGCGCGGCGAAGGCCGTCATCACCGGCCTGGATGCGCCACACCGGGCCTTTGACGCCTACTGGCGCGACTCGCTGCTCGACGGCGAGAAGTTCGACAGGACCCCTGTGGGAAAGGCCTTGCAGGCCACCTCCTTGGAGGATGCAACCGCGCTGCTCCAGTATGACCCCGCCACTTTGGTCTACGGCGGCTGGAACAGTCACCGCAAGGGGCGGCAGGCCAAGTTTCCCCGGTTCTACAGCAGCGAGGTCGTTGGCTGGGATCCCGTCGTGGGCACTCGCAAAGCGGGTCGCATGGATCCGCTCAACCTCACCGGTGCGCGAAACGGCGACGGCGACGAGTGGACGTACTCCCCCGCCGCAGCCAAGAACGCCAAGGCGAGGTTGAGTGAGATCGGTCACGGCAATATTGCTCCGAATCCCGCCCATGGTGGAGTGACCGTCACGGAGGTCACACGTTTTTCCACCCTCAGCTTGACGGCGGTGCGACGGATCCGTTTCGGCTCCCTCGGGGTGAACACGCAGTTCGCCGCCAGTACTCTTCTGGTTGCCCTCGCGCTTCTCGGTGATCGACTGGCTTTCGGTGGCGCCGGGATCTGGTTGCGCAGCGGCTGCGACCTGGTGGTGGAAACAGAAACCCTCGAGTGGATCGGTCGCGGCGGCGTGGTGGAGCCGTTCTCCCTGTCCATCGGTGAAGCCGTCTCCCTGTACGACGAGGCACTGGAAGCCGCCATTGAATCTGGGGTTCCGATGCACCTCGAGACGATCGAGTTGACCCCCTCCAAGGCCCTCGCCGCCGCAATCGATTTCACCGTGACCAAGGCCGAGTCCTCAGGGGAGTGACATGCCCGTCTGCCTCGACATCTGCCTGATGAGCGAGCGCTACGAAGCCGGCGACGGCGAGGACCCTCGCGCCCCCGAATGGCCCCCACATCCGGCCCGGGTTTTCTCCGCACTACGTTCGGTGGCAGAAAGCGATGAAATTGCTCCGTTGTACGAATTCGAACAGTTACCTCCGCCTCTGATCCACGCTTCGGCCTTTGCTCCGTGCAGCATCAGTCGTTCCTTCGTCGTCACGAACGCCAGATTCAATGGCGAGAAAACGAAATCGGGCAAAATAAAGACAGGAAATCAAAACCATCCCGCCCGGACCAGTGACCTGATGAAACGCATCAGGAGTTTCCCTCCCGACCCCAGGATCCAGTTCGTCTGGCCCGACGACCGGGATCTGTCGGATGAGGCACTGGCAGGACTCGACGCCCTAGCGCGGCGTGTGCCGTATCTCGGGCGTTCGACGTCACCGGTCATGTTGGCCTTCCGCAGGGTGGCTGATTTCAGGCCCCTGCCCGGGCTGTCAACCTTTGAACCCACCGATCACGACAGGGCGGAATGCAACATCAGGGTTCCATTTCCCGGATACCTGGACGAGTTGAATGCTCTCCACGAACTGGACCAGTCTTCCTGGCAGGCCAGCCGCAGCCACGCACGCCAGTCCTACAGGCTGGTACGGGACGAGAGCGATGCCGTTGCCCCCACGGTCGTGGAGTCACCGTACCCGGACTTGGTCATCCTCCGGTTCGTCGATCACCGTCCCCCGGGAAACCTGGTCGGGCTCTTCACCGCGGCACTCCGGGCAAAGGTGATGTCGCAGACGAAGAATCCACTGCCTCCTGCTCTGCACGGCCATGGGTTCGACGGGCATCCCCACGTCGCCTATCTCGGGCTTCCTTTCGCCGGATTCCCTCACGCGGACGGGCATCTGCGGGCCCTGGCAGTCGCGATCCCGGGCTTGGACCGGGCGGAGCGCCGCAGGATCCTGCGGGGCATCCTGGGCACCGATCCGGACCGGATCGTCGACCTCCAGGTGCCCGGTTTCAGGCGGGTCTTCGGGTTGCGTTATTCCCCCGACGAGCCTCTGCCTGCCAGCGCGACCGCCGCGCGATGGACGCGGCCCGCCAGAAGCTGGGTGTCCGTGACCCCTCTCGTGCTGGACAGATACCCGAAGAAGGGAGATCTCGCCCCGGCAGTGGTTCGTTCCATCCAACAGGCAGGGCTCCCCGCTCCGGTCATTGTTGAGCTGAGCACCCAGCCGCTCACCCCCGGGGCCGCGCACCTCACCCCGAAGGAACTTCCCCTCCGGGCTCGCGGCCGCCTGTACCGGCACGTCCGGATGACATTCGAGCATCCCGTCACAGGACCCGTGCTGGCCGGCGCGGGACGGTACTTCGGAGTTGGTCTGTTCGCCCCCGAACGTGAAGGAGCCGACGGATGATCGCCGGCGATTTCGACCTCTTCATGGAGGAGCTCCACGGCCATCGCCCGTTCCCCTGGCAGTCGGACGTGGTCGCCGACATGCTCCGGGCGGGCACCTGGCCGTCTCTCGTGGACGTGCCCACCGGTCTGGGCAAGACGTCGATGCTCGATGCCGCCGTGTTCGTGTTGGCCATGTGCGCCGGAGGCGAGGCCGCGAGTGGACTGGGGCGACGACGCATCTTCCTCGTGGTGGACCGGCGAATCGTCGTCGATCAGGCCGAGCTGCACGGAAAACGTATCGCCGAGGCCCTGGAGACGGCCTCCCCGGGCAGTGTGTCGGAGGAGGTCGCACGCAGGCTCCGTGGACTATCCGGTTCATCCGATGGCCCGGTGCTTCCCGTGGTCAAGATGCGTGGTGGAGCGACCTGGGACGCCGCGTGGCTGCCGCTTCCCGACCTGCCAGCGATCGTCACCGGCACCGTGGACCAGGTGGGAAGCCGCCTGTTCTTCCGTGGCTACGGCGTCAGCGCCCGGCGACGTCCGATCGATGCGGCTCTGGTGGGCACCGACTCCGTGATCATGATCGACGAGGCGCACCTGGCGCAGGCCCTCACCGCCTCTCTTGAAGCAACCAGTTCTTTGGATTCCAGCCAGGTCCTGGGGCTGCCCCGAACTTCGGTAGTGCACCTCAGCGCCACCAGCACCGGGCGTCCCGAGGGGTGGACCACGTCGTTCGATGAAGATGCGCACCTGGACGATCCCACGGCCCGGGCACGCCTGGCCGCCGCAAAAACACTGACCTTCATCGACACCACGAAACAGCAGGTCGTGCGGGACATCGCGGCCCATGCAGCCGAGGCCGTCACGGGAACCGACTCCCGTGTTCTCGTGGTGTGCAACACCGTCGACAGAGCCCGGGAGGTTCACAACAGGCTACTGGGGTCGAAGGGCCTGCCCTCCGGCACCGAGGTGTTGCTGCTGATGGGCCGCTCCCGCCCGGTGGATCGCGAGGCGATAACCGCCAAGGTGACCGAGCTCTTCGGTGCGGATCGCGAGGAGAAACCGGGGTCGGCGGTGCTGGTCGCCACCCAGACCGTTGAGGTCGGGATCGATCTCGACGCCACCGCCCTGATCACCGAGACCGCACCCTGGGATGCGCTTGTCCAGCGCATCGGACGCGTCAACCGGCGAGGTGTCCTGCCCGCGGCAGACGTGGTCGTGGTGGAGGACAACGACCCGAAACCGCCGGTTTACGGAAACGTCAAAGTGCGTACGACCGAATTTCTCCGATCCCGGATCAAGGAAACCGGAGCCGTGGACGTCTCACCGCTGGCGCTGCGTCACATGAACGTCCCCGCTGAACTGACCGCGGAGGCCCCACTGCTTCCACTCCTGCTACCGGCCCAGCTCGACGCGTGGGCGCGCACCAGCCCGGCTCCAAGCGTCGATCCCCCGTTGGATCCGTACCTGCACGGCATCGACACATCGGTGGCGCCGGTGACGGTGGCCTGGCGCGATGGGCTGCGGAATGCATGGAACGAGACATTGCCCGCTGATGAGGTCGGCAGTGCGATCGACTCCCTGCCGGTCCGCGCCGAGGAATGTGTGGCGATTCCGTTGGGGGCATTGCGGCGTTGGTTGTGTGACGCGAAACCTTTGCCGGTGGGTGACACGGAGGACTACGACGATTTCGACGACATCCCCTTCGGAGACGACTCGGAAAGCACGGTGCTCCGGCGGGTGGACGGCGGTTCCGGTCCGTCGACCTGGGCCTGGGTCTCCGGTGAATCGCTGCGCCCCGGGGACGTGGTCGTGGTGCCAACCGACTCCGGAGGGCTCGACCAATTCGGCTGGGCCCCCACCAGCACGGACAAGGTGAGTGACGTGTCCGAACTGGCCACCTGCCGGCGCGGCCGGGCAGCCCTGCGTCTCGACCCCGGCCTGCCTGACAGACTTGGGATCCCGGCCTCCACCGACTTCCAGGATCTGGTGCGGGACTGGCGCAACTGCGATGATCCGGACGATCGGGAAGAGTTTAGCTCCGGCATCGTGTCGGCTGTCCTCGCGTGGCTCGCCCGTCATCCCGATCCTGAAAGCTCCAGCGCATGGACCTCGGACGATCTCGCCACACTCCGCGCTCAACTTGCCGGGAATATTGTCCTGACCCAGACAACCGAGGCGTCTTCCCCCATCCTGCGGGTGGTTTCGCCGGAAACCAGCTGGTTGAACGCGGATGACGGGAACTCCGACGAAACCTCGCACCTGAACCGGCGGGTCGCCCTGGTGACTCACATGGAAGCGGTGGGGGCACGCGCGGACGGTGTGGCGCGCAGGCTGGGGCTGCCCGAACCCGTGCGGCAAACCGTCACCGACGCAGCCCGCTGGCACGATCTGGGAAAGGTGGATCAGCGGTTCCAGGCGATGCTGTTCGGGGGCGATCCGATCCGCGCGGAACTGGCGGACGAACCACTCGCGAAATCCGGCATGCCGCCTGGTGATCGGCAGCAGTACCGACGAGCAAGGCAACTGAGCGGCCTGCCCCAGGGGGCACGACACGAGGCCTGGTCCGAGGCCCTCGTCGCCGAGTACCTGGCGGGACTGACCGAGCCGTATCCGGGAGATCCGGAGCTGTTGCGCCACCTGGTCGCGAGCCACCACGGACACGCCAGGCCTTTCCTGCCGCCAGTGCTCGACACCGGAGAACACACCTTGGAGGCCGTCGTCGACGGCATTCAGGTCGTATCTGCGCTACCCACCAGTGTTCGGCTCTCGGATGCCGAACGTTTCTCCCGGCTCAACGCCCGGTACGGCCGGTGGGGACTCGCCCTGCTGGAAGCCATTGTGCGCTGCGCCGACATGACCGTGTCCTCGGAGGGATCATGATGAACCACGTCACGCTTCCGGCCCTGCTCGGCGACTCGCCCCTGGCAATTCTCGCGGCGATCGGGACGCTGCGGCTCATCCACGACTTCACCGACAACAATGCCCGGCTGCACTGGAATACGACCGATCACCGTCCCGTGCTGACCTCTTCCCTGGCAACGGTTGATGAGGTTGCTGAAGCTCTCGTCGACATCGTCAGAACCATGCCGGAAGGGGTTTCCGTGCCGGGCGGTCCAATGGGTTTTCCCCCTCCCGGGGAGGCCCCGGACAAACTACGGGTGCCACAGGGGAAACTGCACTCTTTTGCGGAGAACCTATTCCCGGAAATCTCTGAAACAGAAAGCGCAACGATGTTTTCATGGCTGACCAGCCTCATCACCGACTTGGCAGCTACCTCCGAGAAGAGCGATTCCGGATCAAAAAATCAAAAATCCAACTCGCAGAAGCGTTGTTCAGTCAGTCAATTCATCGCATCGTCCGGCAAGCAGTCAATTGCAACCATGCTGAAGAAACCTTTGGAGCACGTGCAGAAACACCCAGAATATCTCCACGAGGCCCTCACCGGCTGGGTGCGGGTACCCGGTGTAACCGGAGAGTACTTGGATCACAGAGCGGCATGGAAAGCGATCGATGACGGTAGAGGCAGAACCGGAAGGATGCGCGGCGTCCCGGGAGCAACTTGGCTGGCACTCATGTCATATCCAATATGGACAACCACAGCGGCGGGAAAGAAGCCTCGTACGAGCGGTTGGCATTTGGTGGGCAAAGGACGCAGAAGCATACAAGAATTACGTCTTCCGCTTTGGGTGGAACCACTTGGGCCGCTCGCCATCAAGGCCTTGGTCGAACACCCGGAGTTGGATGGCGACCTAGATGTTCCCTTGAATCAAAAGATCCGCCTATTGGGTATTTTCCACGTCTGTCGAGCGCGACGAGCTCCCAGTGAACATTCCGCTGGCCTCTTGATTCCTGCGCAACGATGACTGTCAGGCCAGACATCCCGGGGCTCCCGGAAACGGTCCCGGCACGGATGCTCAACGAGTTCGTCTACTGTCCGCGCCTATTCCATCTGGAATGGGTACAGTCACGCTTCACGACCAGCGATGACGTCGAGGAGGGCCGCTACCTGCACCGCGTCGTTGACGAGGAATCCGGGGATCTACCCGACAAGTCCGAGGCCTGGGGCGGCAGGACCGCACGATCAGTGTCCCTGAGTTCACCTGGCCTAGGGCTGGTGGCGAAACTGGACTTGGTGGAGGACGGCGGGAACGGTTCCGTCGTCCCCGTCGACTACAAGAAAGGGCACCCGGACAAGACCGGGGCTCCTTGGCCGAACGACAGGACTCAGCTATTGATTCAGGCTCTGCTCCTGAAGGAGGCCGGATACGTTGTGGAGCGGGCGGAAATCTGGTATGCCGAAACCCGGCGACGAGTTGTGATTCGCATCGATGAAACGGCCCTCAGTGAAATCACGGAAACCCTCAAGGACGCGTGGCGTGTTGCTGCCGACCCGAAACCGCCGCCTCCACTGAGGAACAGTCCGAAATGTCCTCGCTGCTCGCTGGTCGGCATCTGTCTCCCCGACGAACTGACCTCACTGAAGATCCCTCCTCGGGAAAGACGTCCTCTCAAGAGGTTGATGGCGCCCATCCTCGAGGGACGTCCCGTGTACGTGACGATGCAGGGTTCCACCGTCGGGATTCGCAACGACAGGTTGGAGGTACGTCTCGACGGCGAGCTACAGGCAAGTTACCGTCTCATCGATGTGAGTCAGCTTTGCGTCTTCGGAAACGTTACCGTCTCCTCGCAGGCTGTGAGGGAACTCATGAGCAACGATCTTCCGATCCTCTGGTTCACGTATGGGGGCTGGTTCGCAGGAATGGCCGAAGGACTTCCGGGCAAGAATGTTGATTTACGAATAGCACAGTTCGGGGCATCGGAACAGAAACGCCTGGAAGCCGCACGGAATATGATATCGGGAAAAATCCGAAACAGCCGAACACTGATGCGGCGCAACTCACGCACCGAGGCCGAACGTATCGGGAATCAGTTGAAAGAACTAGCGATACAGGCGACAAAAGCCGCCTCTCCCGGCCAACTATTGGGCATCGAGGGGACAGCAGCACGACTCTATTTCGCGAGTTTCCCAGCCATGATCGGCGACAACACACGCATTGACGTGTCGGATTTCCACGAGAACGGTCGTTCCCGTAGGCCACCACCAGACCCCCTGAACGCCCTTCTGTCCTTCTGCTACGCATTGCTGGTGAAGGATCTGACGGTGGCACTGGCGTCGGTGGGTTTCGACCCATACTTGGGCATGTTCCACAAACCGAGATTCGGGCGTCCCGCACTTGCGCTGGATCTCGCCGAGGAGTTCCGCCCATTGGTGGCGGAGAGTGTCGTGGTGCAGGTACTGAACAACCGGGAGGTTGGCCCACACGACTTCCGGACACGCGCCGGAGGCTGCATGTTGAAACCGAGTGGGCGCAAAGCGGTCCTGCGAGCATACGAACGTCGCCTCGATCAGGAGATCACCCACCCACAGTTCGGCTACAAGGCGACCTACCGCAGAATCATGGACATCCAGGCCCGTGTTCTGGGAGCGTTCCTCACCGGCGAACTGGACCAGTACACTGCGATGGTGACCAGATGAAGACACGGAGGCGGCGCTATCTGGTGGCATATGACATCCGTGAACCCGGAAGACTGCGGCGAATCTGCAAGCTGATGGAGGCCCATGGAGAACGCCTCCAGTACTCCGTTTTCATCTGTGACCTCAACAGGTCTGAGCTGATTCACCTGAGAGCAGCTGGAGAGAAGATCATGAACTTGGCCGTCGACTCGGTGGTCATCGTGGACCTGGGCGAGATCGGCGAGGATCGGTTCATCTTCGTCGGGCACCACGAGGACCTACCCACCAGAGGGCCGCAGATTGTCTAGCTACCACGCGAGCGCTCCGGTACCCACCAAACCCCTGGGGAGCGCTCGCACCCTAGTCAGAGCAGGTTTCACTCCACTTACGGAGAACGAACAACCCTTCACGCACGCCCCAGCTGGTCGGCGCTCGCAGACCCGTGTAATACTAGTAGTCAGAGACCAAAGAAATCGCGAGCCCCTTTTCCTGACCTCAAAGGTCAGGCTCCATTGCGACACATGAATAAACAAATAATGTTCATGCCGAATATCATCCTTTTCCTGACCTCAAAGGTCAGGCTCCATTGCGACTTGTCCACGAGAATGGCCTGCATCTTGGGAATGCCCCTTTTCCTGACCTCAAAGGTCAGGCTCCATTGCGACACGCCCATACCGTTTCAGGAACGTTTTCTCCGCAAGCACCTTTTCCTGACCTCAAAGGTCAGGCTCCATTGCGACGAGGAGGGTGCGGAGCGCGTCGATGGCCTCCCGCAGCCCTTTTCCTGACCTCAAAGGTCAGGCTCCATTGCGACGCGGTGATGTCGATGGCGCGCACGACGCCCTCGGCCTTTTCCTGACCTCAAAGGTCAGGCTCCATTGCGACGGGGTGGTGCGGATCGCCCCGGTCTCGGCCCATGCGGCCTTTTCCTGACCTCAAAGGTCAGGCTCCATTGCGACTCGATGAAGCGCGGGTCAATGCTCTCGGGTAGCCCTCCTTTTCCTGACCTCAAAGGTCAGGCTCCATTGCGACATCGGGGGCAGATTCGAGTGGTGTCGGGACTCGCAGGCCTTTTCCTGACCTCAAAGGTCAGGCTCCATTGCGACGACACAGGCACCTCGGATGCGTGGCAGTACATGTACGACCTTTTCCTGACCTCAAAGGTCAGGCTCCATTGCGACGAGCGTGCCTTGATCCGTGAACGCCAGGCCGAGGGGACCTTTTCCTGACCTCAAAGGTCAGGCTCCATTGCGACCAGTCCCTTCAGGGCTGGAACAGCTACCTCGTGAGACAGCCTTTTCCTGACCTCAAAGGTCAGGCTCCATTGCGACGTGTCGATGATGAACCCGGCATCCTCGTTGGGGCTGCCCTTTTCCTGACCTCAAAGGTCAGGCTCCATTGCGACTGGGTTTCCCCATTGGTGACCTTCATGAAGTTGTAGCCCTTTTCCTGACCTCAAAGGTCAGGCTCCATTGCGACCAGCTTTCCCCCGAGAGCACACCCTTCTTGGCCGCGATCCCTTTTCCTGACCTCAAAGGTCAGGCTCCATTGCGACAGGAAGTAGCAGTCCCGGATGGTGGCGTACTTCTTGACCTTTTCCTGACCTCAAAGGTCAGGCTCCATTGCGACCGGCACCAACCTCGCGCAGCCAGTAGTGTTCGAGAATCCTTTTCCTGACCTCAAAGGTCAGGCTCCATTGCGACTCCGGTGTAGTCAGACATTCAATCCCGCCTTTCCGTCCTTTTCCTGACCTCAAAGGTCAGGCTCCATTGCGACGACTCCCCCAGGGCGACGACCTGTAGCACGCCGGGCCTTTTCCTGACCTCAAAGGTCAGGCTCCATTGCGACGTGCTGGCGATCGACGTGTCGCCGAACCGTCAACAGCCTTTTCCTGACCTCAAAGGTCAGGCTCCATTGCGACGGAGCCCCTTCCGGCGGAAGTTTGGACAGGCGATGTGCTTTTCCTGACCTCAAAGGTCAGGCTCCATTGCGACAGAATCCAGTTCAGGCCTGTTTCCACATTGTCATTACCTCTTTTCCTGACCTCAAAGGTCAGGCTCCATTGCGACGCGTAACAGCCACGAGTCCATT